>TARA_R110002050_G_scaffold177043_1_pt1 | contig 34807 bp, 34 predicted proteins | sample TARA_R110002050 | Tara Oceans TARA_R110002050 (sample SAMEA4396988) | marine metagenome | biome: Polar Biome; feature: [DCM] deep chlorophyll maximum layer (ENVO:01000326); material: water (ENVO:00002006), including particulate matter (ENVO:01000060) such as... | depth 25 m
GTGATACGATGCGCGGGCGAAGCACCTGGATCGTGGGTCGGTGATTTGGTGATCGACGTGCAGGCGGCGCGGCGGCCAGCGCCGAACCTTGTTTCAGCAGGCGACAGCACAAACAGCGAAACGGCAGCAACGACGCTGCCGCCGACAGCCCCCATTGACGAATCAGCTGAGACCGACGCCCTGATCATCAACGTATCCCAAGAGGACATCCGTAAACCCACCGTGCTGGCCGAACTGGCGCGGCTCCGCGATTTCATCTGCGCTAGCGCCGATGACAACAATAAAAGCATTTACGGACGACTCGGTCTGGATGTGGGTAAGTGGCGCGACATGCTCGTGCTTGGGCCGACCGGGGCCGAGGTCGAGTTGCGCGCAACATTACCGGTCATCGCCCGCCTGTCCGTGCCGGGCGGGCGCGACAACACCCGCACGCCGGAACCATTGCATCTGTCGATGCCGGACGGCGATGAAACGACCTATCACGTTTCCGGTTTGGCGGCCGGCGCCTTGTTGACCGCAGGCACCAACCTGGGCAAAGGCGTTTGGGCCTTGCGACCTGAAGACCGTCCGCATGCGGCTTATCTGCCACCTGTGCAGGGTGGGGGTACTGCGGTCATTCGCATCGAAGACGCCGCCCCCGATGCAGATACCAACACGCAATTAACGCGGCTGGTCGGCAATACAATCGCCAAGCTGAGGCCCACCAGGGACGCCCCGCTGACGCTGTCGCTCACACTGCCCAGCGAGATATTTGATCCGAATGGTTACAATTCGTTATCACTGACCATGGGCGATGTGCCCCCGGGCGTTTTGATCATGAACGGCACCAATCATGGGGGTGGGGTGTGGACTGCAGAAGTCAAAGCCGGGCACGGTATCGGCTTTTGCACGCGTGCAGGGGCCGCATCATTTTCGCTGACCATTACCTGCATTGCGATGCGATCCGAAACCGGCGAAAGTACCGTAGTCACCCAACGCATCAATATCTCACCGGCACTGAAAAAATGCACCCTCGCCGAGGGTCTGGCAGCATAAAAGTTAAGAGGGCGAGACCGCATCATAGCGACTGCTAAAGTATGCCTGCCCTGAGTCTTTCTTTGATAGCGTTCCTTTTCATCATCGTAGCCGCACCGGCGTATGCAAACGACATGATTTAAATCAGCATTACCAATAACACGGAAAGTGGCACCCGCATCGTCATCTTCATTCCCGTCGCATAGGCAATAAATAGGGTAGGCCACCAACTTTCGGTTCCCCCTTTAATCCATCGTTTACGATTAGCTTTATAAGATGCATATCGGTCCAGAATGGGTTTTAGGAGATGTCAGATGGCAATACTTTTAGCGACGATTGCATTTGTCCTTTCCATGGTTGCGCTTTGGTTCACCAGTGAACTGGCACGACGCACGGACGGGGGGGCGAAATTGGCCTTAAAGCCGCATTTGGCCTCCCTTAACCAAGCGCTCAATCGCGCCGAGGCGCAGATCCGTGACTTGTCCCGTGACCTTGAGATTGCGCAGCGCGAAATCAAGATTCTACACGCTGAGCAAGGTATGCCTTCAAAGATGCCAAACGCGAATTCCGCATCAAAGATGGGTACACACTCCATGGACCACGCCGCGGCGTTCGCCCCCAGCACGACCTATAACGCCTAAACTTGAAATAGAATTTTGCATTTCGAAGCCGGAATTGCACTTTTTGATGCAACTAGCCTTTACCATGTTCGAGGAAAGCACCCCCTCAGAACTGGCGGGATCAAGCCGTTTTTCTTGACCTTTGACAGCCAGGGGCCTAGACTTTCATTAACCATTCATAGATTTTGCTATGTGTGCCCGTTTTCTGCGGGGGCGCGTAGCAGGATTTGCATGGGAAATGAACGTTAACTAGGAAGCTAGATCGCGTAAATTATGGCCAGTGTTCCGAAACCAACGGCTATCGCATCAGCAGCCCCGGCGACCACGTCGCGCGCTGTCGGGCCGGCTGCGCGCGCCGCCTCGGTATCGACGGGACAGGTTGACGCGCCGGACCTCAGCGCGAATATCTCATTCGACTCAGCGGCGTCCGGATTCCAGGAAGATCAGCTTCGCCAGCAGCTTGGCGACCCTCGTGGTCGTGGCCAACAGCGCTACTCGGAGCCCGGCGTCAATCGTCTGTTCACCGCCGATAGCCAAGACTTCGCACGCATTTTCCAAATCGACAGCGATACCGGAAGTGGCCGCCAAAATCGCGACGAAATTTCCCGTCGAGTAGATGCCCCCAGATCGAAGATTATTTCGACCTACGAAACCAATGCGCTTGTGGTATCCGGCCAACAGCCGGTGCGCGGCACGTCGATGAACTTCAGCTTGTAAGCATACATAACACCGTTCGAGATGACGCAGCCGCTCAACGAGCGGCTTTTTTTAGGACCTATTCTTTTTTCGAGTCGGGTGATTTGCATCACTTCGCTGCTTCGCCCCTATTGCTATGGTGGCGGATAGTAAGGGGATATGAGTATGGCGATTAATTCGGTTTTAACGACCGCAACTTCGGGCCTCAGGGCCGCGTCGGTCCGTGCAGAAAGCGCTGCCGGCAACATCGCCAACCTCAACACCAAAGGCTATCAGGCGACCCGCATCAGCCAAACGACACTGGTCAGCGCAGATCCGGTCAACCCGGCAACCGCCGTTTTCGCCCAACTGCAAAGAAGCGATAATCTGCCCGATCTCGCCAGTGAAATCATTCGCCTGATTGAAGCCGAAACAACCTATCGTGCGAACGCCGAAGTGATCCGAACCGCCGAAGATATCGCTGAACAAACCGTCAATCTTCGCGCCTAAACGCGATCTGAGTGCGGCCTTAGCGCTCCAGCTCAGAGATCATGTTATTTGCATGGCGCAGTCTGTGCGCAAATTGTCGCGCGACATTGTGCATCAAAATCAACGCCACATCGGGGATCTCATTTTGAAGCTTGGAAAAACTCTCCGCATCAATGGAGAAGCAGGCGGATGAGCGAACGGCTCTGACGGTTGCCGAACGGGCTCCGCCGTCAATGAGTCCCATTTCGGCGAACAGCGTACCTTCGGTCAGCGCACTGACCCGCCGTTTGCGGACCGAGCCCGGAATATCGATCAGGACGTCCATACGACCGCTCACCAGAAAATATGCACGGTCTCCGAAGTCACCCTGTTCAAAAACGACGTCATATAAATTGAACCGGTGACGTTGCGCATAACGGCCCAGAACCATGATCTGCGCGCGCGACAGCCCATGGAATAGATCGCTGGACGCAATGATACCCCGGCTTTCGCGATTGCCCGCATACCCAAGTCGTTTGAGAAGGATTTCCTCGCACGCCGCTAAGGCCGTATCGGTATCATCGAAAACGCCGTCTTCACCGATACGCTCCATCACGTTATTGGCCTCAAGGTTCAACCATATCCAACGGAGTTGAGAGCGCGATATATTTGCGGACTTTGAAGCGCTGCCGTTGTGACGACGGCGCTTTGACGGATCAACCCGACGTTCTCGCTCAACACAACTGATCAACAAGCGACCGCCGGCCTCGGCGCAGTTGACGGCGATTGTGCGCAGCAGCGCGCACCCGGTGCTATCGATGGATGTCAAATGTCGGAAATCGAGCACAATGAACTCGGCACCTTTCGCACTCATGGCGCGTGCCTGAGATTGCAATCTGGCGCAGGCGCCGAAAAAAAGCGCGCCTTGCACTTCGATGATACCGATGCGGTGACCTTCGCGTTCTAAAATTTGCATTTCAGACTGCGGTCGCTGGACTTTCGAATGGATCTTTTCGGCCGTGAAGGTTCGACGCACCGGATCCCGGCCCATACCGAGCACGAACAGAATCACGGCCAGAATAATTCCGGTGCCGACGGCGACGATCAAATTCAGCGCCATCGCCGTGATCACGACGGTAAACGTCACCGTGATGTCGCCGATCAATACCCGCGGATACGGCAGCGTGCGCGTGACGATGCCGCGGAGTTTATCGACGGTCGGCTTGTCGATGGCTTGAATGGCAGTCGCCAACAACATACCTGACGTCGCCCATAATGGCAGTGTCGCCACCACCGGCGCCAACAGCACGAGCAATAGAAAAAACAGGACGCTGGCCCCGATATTAGCAGTCCGTGTCGTTGCCCCAGAATTGATGATTGCCATCGAACGGCTGAGCGCGCCCGAAGCTGGCAAAAAGCCGAGGATACCCATCAGTGCATTCACGACCCCGTGTGCCCGCAAATCTTTATTCACGTTACCTGCGTTGTTGGTTCGCATATCGAGAGCAGCGCCCGTCAACACCGTGTTGAAGGACCCAAGTAAGCCAATGGAGAGACCTGTAAAAAGCGGGATGTCGATTTCACGCAGCAACATTGGCACCGACAGCTCCGTACGAAACAACTCGGGCATTTTGATTAGCGCCAACAGGTCGATGTGTCCGACCTCTGGGCCCAACGGCACATCACCGACATTGATCCCCACATGATAAGCGATTGTACCGGCAGCCAGTCCGATAAGTGCGGCCGGCAAAATACGTATGCGGCCATCGAACAGAAAATTGCAGGTAATCGTAAGACCGCTGATACAGATAGCCCACAAACTCGCATCACGAATTCCACCGTGCAAAAAGATGTCGGTGATGGAACTTTCTGGAATACCGAGCACCATCGGCAACGAGCTGAGTAAAACCAATATCGCAGAGGCGTTGACGAAGCCGGCAAGCACCGGCACTGGAATATATGAGACCGCGTGCCCCAAGCGGGCTAACCCGGCGACCAGCTGAAACAGCCCCGATATAACAATACCGACAAATGCCAGTTGCAGCGCCTGCTCGGGCGCGTATCCGCGTGAGACGGCAACTTCAAGGCCCGTCGCAAGCACGAGTGCCGTGAGCGCACTTGGCCCAGATATCATAAATGGATTCGATGAAACGAAGCCTGAAATGATACCGAACGCAATTGCCGAGCCGACGCTCGCTAAAATCCCAAAAGCGGCCCATTCCGGACCGAGGGGGGAAAAGGCGATCAGGCCATATGCCACCGCTTGCGGCAACGTGGCTAACGCGCCGACGCACGATGCGGCGATCTCAGTCTTTAAAGATTTGATCTGCAAAATTATTTCTTTTCTTTAGAGAACATAGAAAGCGTTACAGATGTTATACGCGCACGCAATAGACAGGACATAGCTACTTTTGAAAAATCGCATAAAGGATCGCTTTACCATTACTGTCTATCGTATGATCTTGGTTGTGCGCCCTGGAGAGGTACCGAAGCTCATGCCGAGCGATGTGAACAATGCCTTTGACGTTGCGTTCTGGTTTGCCGACACCGCGCTGAACGAGAACGAGTACCTGCAGCAGCAAAAGCTGCAACGGCTGCTGTACATTGCGCAAGGCTACTATGCGATCATCCACAAAGGCCGCAAACTTATGCCGGCGGTTTTTGTCGCCGACGCAGCCGGTCCGATTGAACCAAATATCTTCATGGCATTTTCGCGAGGCCGTCCCGACATCGAAGCAGAATTATTTTTGCCACACGAAGTCCAAGAATTTTTATCACAGCTTTGGCGGCGCTTTGGTCACATGCCGATTGATCGGCTGAATGCAATCACCAAAGAAACGTCTGCGTATAAAGATGCACTTGAGCGCGGGCCGCGCGCGGAAATTCCGCTGCGCGAGATCAGCCGTTCGTTCATCGAAAGCAGAGAAGGGCCGGGGGCCACGCAAGTCTCGAAGCAAAAAGTTTATCGTACACAAGACGGTCGTCCTGTGCAGGTGAAGGCATGGATGCCGGGTGCGGTTTCGAATTTTAAATCGGGTGTGAAGTGAGTATGCATTTTTTTTGCGTATCCGAATCGAATACATGCAACGCGTAAACAGGGACGTTTATCAACAAGCCCTTTGACTTCGTGACACGAAGCGTTGCACCTTAACTTGGCGAACGAACGAACGTAGAGAACGGAAAGCAAAAACGTTTTTCAAATTCGGCGGCATAAACGCGTAAAACTTTTTCTACCTGTGACGTGTGGCACTTCCGAATTTATCCACATACTGATATATAGATTCATGCTGATTATCGACGGGAGGTCTTATTGATGGCGAAAGCAGCAACGAAGGCCCCGGCCAAAAAGCCGGCGGCAAAGAAATCCACGAAACCTGCAGCGGCGAAAAAACCGACTGCAAAGAAACCAGTCGCAAAAAAACCTGCGGCGAAAAAACCAGTGGCAGCAAAGAAGCCTGCCGCTAAAAAACCTGTGGCAAGAAAGCCTGCAGTAAAGAAGCCTGCGGCGAAAAAGCCGGTGGCGAAAAAAACCGTGGCTAAAAAACCTGCGGCTAAAAAACCTGCAGCTAAAAAAACCGTAGCGAAAAAGCCGGCGGCAAAGAAACCTGCAGCGCGTAAGCCTGCTGCCAAAAAAACCGTAGCAAAGAAGCCCGCAGCGAAAAAACCTGCGGCCAAGAAAACCGTAGCGAAGAAGCCCGCGGCAAAGAAACCTGCAGCACGTAAGCCTGCAACTAAAAAACCTGCAGCCAAGAAAACCGTGGCGAAAAAGCCGGCGGTAAAGAAGCCTGCAGCGCGCAAGCCTGCGGCGAAAAAACCGGCAGCACGCAAGCCCGCCGCAAAGAAGTAAGTTTATATCGCAGACGCCGGCACCGGGGGTTGGTGCAGGCACATCGTGATGTTACTTCGATGAATAGTGAGAGGCGTTGCCGTTTGGCAGCGCCTCTCACATATTTGCGCCATGACTTTTGTTTAAATTCAATCGCACGGTGGAGTCCGCATTATGACAACGAACGCATTTCAGATTGCCGTGATGGCGGGAGATGGCATCGGCCCCGAAGTGATGGACGCTTGTCTTCAAGTCGTGAATGCCGCGGTCGAAAAAATCGGCGGACCTGGACTTCGTTTCATCGACGCGCCAGGCGGGGCACAATACTACCGCGATCACGGCACCGATTTGCCCGACAGCAGTTTTGAGATTGCCAAAAATGCCGACGCGATTTTATTCGGCGCGATGGGATTGCCGGATGTGCGCAAGACTGACGGCACAGAAATCAATCCGCAATTGGACCTTCGGTTTGGTTTAGAGCTTTACGCCGGTGTTAGGCCGGTACGCGTTTTGCCAGGCGCGCCGACGCCGCTTAAAGATTCGCGTGCTGCCGACATCGACTTGGTGCTCATTCGCGAAAATACCGAAGGTATGTTTGCGGACATTCGCAAACCGCGCGTCACTGATCCCGATCAAGCCGAAGACCGATGCTTGATCACGCGCGCGGGCGCGACACGGGTGATCGAATACGCATTCCAACTTGCTGCGACCCGTGTACGCACGCGCACCGATGCGTGCCGTGTGACGTGCGTCGACAAAGCCAATGTTTTGCATTCGATGGCATTCTGGCGACAGGTCTTCGAAGACGTGCACACCCGCCATCCAAACATTGACGCCGATTACGCTTATGTCGATGCGATGGCCCTGAATCTGGTCAAGCATCCGTGGGATTACGACGTGATGGTCATGGAAAATTTGTTCGGTGATATCTTGTCGGACTTAACGGCGGGCATCGTCGGTGGACTCGGCATGGCGCCATCGGGAGACATCGGTGATGTGCATGGGTTGTTCCAACCATCCCACGGCAGCGCGCCGGACATTGCCGGCAAAGGCTTAGCCAATCCGGTTGCGATGTTTTTGTCAGCGTCGATGATGTTGAACTGGCTCGGCCATCGCCACGGTGACTCACACGCCACCGAAGCCGCCGCCCTGATTGATAATGCCGTCGCCAGAGCGTTTGCAAGGGGTGCCGTGCAGCCCGTGGAGTTCGGTGGGCAACACGGCACAGCGGCGATTACCAAGGCTGTGCTGGCGGAAATTTAGTCAATTTCATCTTTTGATTATTTCAACGGCATTCCCTTTCAAAACCAGGTCCGAGTGCTTAAGGTAAAAGCAAGCGGGGAGATAACGCCGATCATATTTGGCGACGTCGACTTGAAAGGCCGCATGGTCCAAGCAATAAAAAAGACAGGGATTTACTAGGTTGTCGACGACACCAAATGACGGAAATGATGGGCCATTGCGACCCTTTGACGAGATGCTTGAACCCGACGGCACGGTCCGTATGGCCTATGCGCAGTTCGGTGAATGGCTTGAAGGCGCGTCAAAAGAATTTCTAACTCGAAAGAACAGCGAAGCGGACATGATGTTCCGCAGGCTCGGCATCACGTTTACCGTCTATGGTGACGCGGCGCAGACCGAACGCATGATTCCGTTCGACATTATTCCACGCATCCTTGATCCGCAGGAATGGGATTATCTCGCCCGCGGCACGATACAGCGGGTCGATGCGCTGAACGCATTTTTGGATGACGTCTATCACGACCAAGCGATCTTGAAAGCCGGGCGCATTCCGCCGGAACTGGTGTTGAACAACGACGCCTTCCGTCCCGAAATGCTGGATATGGATTTACCGCGGCACATCTACGCGCATATCGCAGGGGTCGATGTGGTACGCACGGGGCCTCGCGATTTCTTCGTTTTGGAAGACAACGTGCGGACACCGTCAGGGGTTTCCTACATGTTGGAAAACCGACAAACGATGATGCGTCTGTTCCCGGAACTTTTCGCGACCAATCATGTCGCGCCGGTGGAACGCTACCCGTCTGAACTACGCGCCAACTTACGCTCCGTCGCGCCCATTGGAGTTGATGATCCGACGGTGGTATTGCTGACACCCGGCCAACATAATAGTGCGTTTTTCGAACATGCGTTCTTAGCCACCGAAATGGGCATTGAATTGGTCGAAGGCCAAGACTTGTTTGTCGACGACGGCTTAGTCTTCATGCGGACGACCGAGGGGCCGAAGCGCGTCGACGTGATCTATCGTCGCGTCGACGATGACTACATCGATCCGCTCGCCTTCAGAAGTGATTCCATGTTGGGCGTTCCGGGATTGTTGTCTGTGATCCGACGAGGCCGCGTGACGCTGACAAACGCGATTGGCACCGGCGTTGCCGACGACAAGGCGATGTATGTCTATGTGCCCGAGATGATTCGTTTTTATCTGGGCGAAGAACCGATCCTTCAAAACGTGCCGACCTACAGCCTGCGTAATAAAGACGACTACAAATACGTTCTGGAAAATCTGGAAAGCTTGGTCGTCAAAGAAGTGCACGGCTCGGGCGGCTACGGCATGCTGGTCGGCCCGAAAAGCACAAAGAAAGAGCGTGAGGAATATGCCAAGCGCTTAAAGGCGGATCCGGACGCGTTCATCGCGCAGCCAACGTTGGCGCTGTCCACGTGCCCAACCTACGTAGACGAGGGCGTCGCCCCGCGCCACGTCGACCTCAGGCCGTTTGTGCTGTCGGGTCAGCGCACCACGGTGGTGCCGGGTGGCCTGACACGGGTTGCCCTCAAAGAAGGCTCGCTGGTGGTCAACTCGTCACAAGGTGGCGGTACCAAAGATACCTGGGTGTTGGAGCGGTGAGGGGAATGTCATGCTGAGCCGTACCGCCGACAACTTATATTGGCTAGGTCGCTACGTAGAGCGGGCTGAGAACACCGCGCGACTTTTAAGTGGCACGCAACGCCTGAGCTTGATGCCAATTCCGACCGACGAGGCTGGCAACTTGTGGCGCAACCTGTTTCAGAGCGAAGTTGAAGAAAACGCCTTCCTCGCCAAGCACAGTAAATTTTCCGAAGCGCCAGTGATGGAATACATGGCGTTGGATCCGGAAAACCCGTCCAGCATCTATTCCTGTGTCCATGGTGCCCGCGAAAACGTCCGCGCAGCACGCCATGTGTTGACCACGGAAATCTCGCAGTGCATCAACGAAACTTGGATGGAAGTCCGCAACTGCGGCCCGCAAGACGTCATTGATCGCGGCACGCAGAACTATTTAGACAGCATCAAAGAACGCGCACACTTATTTCGAGGCGTCGTGCACGGCACCATGCGCCGAGGTGAGCCGTTTATGTTTTGGGAACTCGGCGCGGCGTTGGAGCGCGCGGAAAACACGTCACGCCTGATGCTCGCTCGCTCGGCCGCGTTCCACCGCGCCGCCAAACGCGACGACGGCTTTGATTTTTATCGCTGGGGCACGTTCCTGCGTACCGCTAATGCGTACAGCGCGTATCGGCAATTATACCGCGATATCGATCCGGTCTCGGTCGCCGATCTTTTGATTTTGAATACGCAAATTCCACGTTCGCTGTTGTCATGCATCGAAGATACAGCCGAAGTGCTGCGCAGCTTAAAGCGCGAAGCGCAGTGCGCAGCGATGGCTGAACGTTTAGCATCTGAACTGCGCACGATGCGGCTCGATACCATTTTGCGCTCTGGCCTTGAAGGCTTTTTGCACGACTTCCGCAAACAAGTGCACGTGCTTAGCGATCAAATTCGCGTCGACTTCATCATGGTTCGGTAACCGGAGAACCCCATGCGCCTGACCATTGTCCATGAAACCCATTACCGATTTGCCGAACAGGCCAATCATTCAATCCAGTATCTGCGCCTGACCCCGCGCCAGGACGCAGGGCAGCGCGTGCTGTCATGGTCGGTAACAACGCCCGGCACGATGACCCCTTGGGTAGATGGTTTCGGCAACAACATTCACGTGTCGACCGTCGACGGCCCCCACGATGAAATCAAAGTCGTCGTCGAAGGCGTGGTCGAGACCATTGATACCGTCGGCATCCTGCCGGCCCGCGACGGTTTGCCGCCGCTGTTGTTCATGCGCGATACCAAATTCACCGAAGCTGGGCCCGGTGCGATCGCGCTGGCGAACGAAGCAAAGCCTGCTATGGATGGCGGCGCACTGCCCGGGATGCATGCGCTAACCAACCTGATCGCCGACAAGATCGGCTATTACCCAGGTGCTACGACGACGGAGACCCTGGCCGAGCAGGCCATCAAATCGGGCGCCGGGGTTTGTCAGGACCATGCACACATCCTTATCGCCTGCGCGCGCGTGCTGGGGCTGCCGGCGCGCTATGTCAGCGGCTACATTCTCGCCGGCCAAGACAACGACAGCCACGTGGCATCTCACGCCTGGGCGGAAGTCTTTATCGAAGGGCTGGGCTGGGTCAGTTTTGATCCCACAAACCGGCAATCCGCGACCGAAGAATACGTACGACTCGCCATCGGTTTCGATTATCCGAGTGCGGCCCCGATCCGTGGATCGCGCTATGGTGGCGGTATGGAAGAAATGACCGTCCGTGTCCAACTAGAACAAACGCAAAACTAATCAATAACTTACAGATCAACGTGATACTATTGCGTAAACACCACCAGGCGCCGTTAGGTGATGCTTGATTGACGCTCCGAATCATGTGCAATGATACCCATTCGCAATCATTGCGGATGACCATACGGACGGGAATTTAATGACCTATTGCCTGGGAATTCGACTGAACGAAGGCCTTGTGTTCGCAGCCGACTCGCGCACCAACGCCGGCGTCGACAACATTTCTAAGTTCCGCAAGCTGTTCGTGTTTGAAAACCCGGGCGAGCGCATCATTTGCGTGCTGACGGCGGGCAACCTTGCCGTCACGCAAGCCGTGATCTCGCAGTTGGAAGAGGGGCTAGACGGCGGCACCGAAGACGATACGCTGTACAAGGTCGATTCACTCTCGGCGGCCGCAAGGATGGTCGGCGATGCACTCCGCAACGTGCGTGCCCGTGACGAATCGTACTTAAAATCCGAAGTTGCCGACTCGACGTCGACGTTCATCATCGGCGGACAAATCGCCGGACGCCGGATGCGCTTGTTTCAAGTCTACAGCGCCGGAAACTACATCGAAGCGACCGAAGACACGCCGTATATGCAGATTGGTGAGTCCAAGTATGGCAAACCGATCTTGGAACGTGTCGTCACACCGCAGATGGATCTTTTGCAGGCCGCCAAATGCGCGCTGGTGTCAATCGACTCAACGATCCGCTCCAACGTTGCCGTCGCACCCCCGATCGATATGCTGATTGTGCGCGTCGATGATTGTAAGGTGGGGGTCGAACATCGCATCATGGTTGATGATTCATATTATACAAACATCTCGCGCTTGTGGGGTGAAGGCTTAAAGAATCTGTTTGAAAGCCTGCCTGATCCGCATTGGTTCGACGACGTCTGCTGAATTCGACGGGAAATGCATGAATCGCGCCGACAAGCGCCGCCAACAAAAGGTGGCCGCGAAGACTACCAACCGCAGCCTTCCCGGACACGCGCGCGTTTGAAGCGGGGGATACGACCGGGTTCTCGCACCTGTCGGACTTTAACCGGATCGTGCAATCGATGCAGATCGACACCCCCGATGGGTATGCGGATATGCCCACGTTCAACACCGTGCTCGGCGACTTTGTGCTGAACAATCCGACGTTGATCATGGCGCCCGCGTCCATGAACGGTCGCCAACGTCTGAATTGATGGCATCACCCGAGGCCTGATGCGGGGTTTTGTGCGCGTGATCGGTGCCGCAGTGGATCGTTACCGCGACGCTGTGCCGGTTGATCCGGGCCACTCTTGACTCGCCCCACGTAGGCTAGATCGAATTCGGGCGTACCACAGACCACTCTTTCGGATCACAGGCACTTGGAAGTGCATCTGATCAAGCCCCGCGAAGGCTTGATAGCGCTGTTCCCGTCGTATTTCTATCATCGCATGATCCCGTTCACGTCAGATCAGCACAGGATATCTTTGTCGCGTTTGACGTGGTGCCAGTGCGGTAAAAGCGAGAGCGGTAAAAGCCTGTGCGCGCTAAAATAACGACACCAACAAGAATAACAGCAAGACCCCGGCAACGATCAACACCATGGTGCCGACCTGCACCGTGCCCGACAGGCTTGAACGTGCACCGTATTGCCGCTCAATCGACGTAATCACGTCGCGCAGCACGCTTAAGGCCTCAACCCGCACCATCCGGTCGAAAGCGTCGATCCAACGCCCGAGTACACCGATCACAGCAGGCGCCAAGCGACGATAGAACCAATCCGTATCTAAATTGATGGACTTTATGGGTGTCGGGTAGATTTTGTAGATGATCAGCACGATGAACGCCAAGGCGGAGAACATCAGCATCTGCATTTGCTTGATGACGTGCGCGACCGTGTAGGGGGCGTAATCGACCGGGAACGGCAAGATGTCATAAAGCGACTTCGGATAGACGCCGATGAAAATACACATGCCGGCGGTGATCGCCATCGCCGCCAACATATTCCACGGCGCTTCTTGGACCCGGCGTCCGCTGTCTTTGGCGAAAAAGGCGAAGTAGGGGACCTTGATACCGGCGTAGTGAAACACGCTGGCCGATGCGAACAGCAAAACGCCCCAGACGAACCAGCGACCGTCGCCCGCGACCGCCGACAGGATCATCGATTTCGACACGAACCCGGCAAACAGCGGAAATCCCGAGATCGACGCCGCGCCGATCACGCAAAACCCGGTTGTCCAAGGCATCGACTTATACAGCCCCCCCAGGTCAGAGGCTTTACAGGTGCCGGTCCGGTACAACACGGCGCCAATCGACATGTACAACAGCGCTTTATAGAGAATATGGTTGAACGCATGTGCCGCCGCGCCGTTCAGCGCCAGTTCGGTGCCGACGCCGATGCCGACGACCATAAAACCAAGCTGATTGTTCAGCGAATACGCCAATACCCTGCGTAGATCGTTTTCAATCACCGCATAAAAAATCGGAAACGCGGCCATTGTCGCGCCGATATAAATCAAGATTTCGGTGCCGGCGTAACCACGTGCCAGCGCATACACGGCGAGTTTGGTGGTGAACGCGCTCAGCACCACAGTGCCGGTGACCGTGGCTTCGGGATATGAATCCTGCAACCAGTTGTGCAGCAGCGGGAACGCACATTTGATACCGAAGGCCAACAAGATCAATTTACCGGCCAAGCTCTCGATTCCGATGTGACCGAACGAAATCGACCCGGTATCATGATACCACACCAACACACCCGATAGCAGAATAACGCCAGAGCCTACCTGAATGATCAAATAGCGCATACCGGTCTTGAAAGCGCGCTCGGTCCGCGTCGCCCAGATCAGAAACACCGACGATAGGGCTGTCAGTTCCCAATAGACGAACAACGTCACCAAATCGCCGGCGAACACGGCACCAATGGCCGCACCGGCGTAAATCGGCGCCGATACCTGTTGCATGGTGTCCTTGTCATGCCAGGCGAACAGCATCGCCAGGAAAGCCGCAATGTTGAAGATATAGCCCCAAACCTTTGCAAGCGCATCGACACGGAGCAACTCAAGCGTCATCCCAAACGCAGCCATCGTCACCGAGGTGCCGTTTTCCAAGCCGTACACGTGGGCCAAGCCGATAAGCGGCAGTACCAACAGGTACCAGCGTCTGAGCGCATGGGGCATCAACGGCACCAACACGGCACCGATGATGAGTATTAAACCGGGGTTGAGGCTACTCATTTTTGTCGTAGTACTCCTCGTCCCGCATAAGGAAGACACGCATCACTTTGGTGACCAGCACCAAGCCGACGCACGCCACAAAACCATAGATCGCATAAAACCCAAACAGCGACTCGGCGGCAAAATACGGATGCTTTTGATAAAACGCTTCAGCGGCGAACAACGCGATGCACGCTATGACCACGAACCAAATGATCTTTTTGACGTTCTTAGGGTCATCGAGCCAATATTTGCGCGGATCGTGGAACTTGGTTTCATGTTCGCTCATATCAGCCTCCGAAAACCGGTGCCAGGAATAGGCGGATGCGGTCGGCATAGAAAAACAGCGCAAAGCAACCGAATGTGGTCATCACAATCGGCGCCAAACACATCACCGGCGCTTCTTTAACGCCTTTTATGCCGAACGTCAGATGCCGCAGCATCGGATGGTCCGGCGGCGCGTGGTGGTCGTGATGATGCGGGTCAGCCTGTCCATCATGCCCATGCGCGACAGCAGGCTTTTCCTTGCCAAAAAAACCGTACAGCACGACCGGCATAAGATACGCGATATTCAACAGAGACGAAATCATCAGCACGGCAACAAAGATCAACTGATCCGTTTCCACCGCGGCCATTGCCAGATACCACTTCGACCACACGCCGCCCAACGGCGGTAAGCCGATGATCGACAACGAGGCTATGAAGAAACAAAAGAACGTTACCGGCATCTTGCGGCCGAGACCGTGCATATCGGAAATCTCGGTCTTATGCGCAAAAACGATGATCGCACCGGCACAGAAGAACAGGGTGATCTTGCCGAACGCATGCATGACGATGTGCATGGTCGAGCCCATGGCGCCGATGTTCGATGCCAGCATGGCGCCCAGCACGATATAACTAAGCTGACTGACCGTGGAATAGGCGAGCCGGGCTTTCAGGTTGTCTTTGCGCATGGCGACAAAGCTCGACAGCAAAATGGTTGCAGCGGCCACGTAAGCCAGCCAGGTCGAAGCCCCGGTGCTAGCCAATGTGTCGATGCCGAAGATATAGACGCTGACCTTAACCACCGAGAACACACCGGCTTTCACAACGGCAACCGCGTGCAGCAAGGCGCTGACCGGCGTTGGCGCGACCATAGCGGCTGGCAGCCATCGGTGGAACGGCATCAAGGCCGCTTTGCCGATACCATAGACATACAGACCGAACAGTACCGTAATCACACCCGCGGGCGCATTGCCGGCAAGGATGCCGCCGTCCCGGAAATCAAGCGTGCCGGCTTCGACATAAGTCCAAATCACGGCGGTGAGCAGGAACGTGATCGACGTCGACAGCAGAATACCCAGATACACACGCCCCGCGCGCCGCGCTTCGTCGGTGCCGGAATGGACCACCAACGGGAACGTCGAAATCGTCAGGATTTCGTAAAACACGAACAACGTCAGCATGTTACCGGCGAAAGCGATACCGATCGCCGACATGATGGCGATCGCAAAACAGAAGAAAAACCGGGTCTGATTGGTCTCGTGATGGCCACGCATGTAACCGTAAGCGTAGAACGACGTCAAAATCCACAAGAAGCTGGCAATCCCGGCGAACACCATGCCGATGGGCTCAAGCGTAAACGTGATCGAGAGGCCTGGCAGCATTTCCAGCAACGTGACGCTGGGCCTAGCACCACCGTCGACGATGCCGATCAAGGTCCAGACGATGGCAAACAGGATGACGGCGGTGACGACCGTCAGGCCATCGCGCACGTTGGCGGAGCCTGGGCCGGCAAACAGCACACACAGTGCCCCCAACAGCGGCACACCGAGCGACAGGAGGATCAGAGTTTCAGCGCTCATTTTGACCCTCCAAGCAGAGTCTCGGCCGCGGCCATCGCCAGATCACCGGTGAACGTCGCATCGATCCCGAACCAGAACACGGCGGCCAAAAGTACATACGTCGGGATCAGCAGCGTCATCGGCGCTTCGCTGACCTGGCCATGACCGATGGCGGGGCTGCGGAAGTACATCATCTCGACCACCCGCCACACATAAACTATCGCCAGCAGCGACGACAACATGATCAACAACGCAATCGGCCACCAACCGGCTAACAACGCGCCTTGCACCAGATAGAATTTGGACACGAAACCGACCGTCAGCGGTACACCGATCAATGAAAATCCACCGGCGACAAAGGCCGCAGCAGTGAACGGCATTCGCTTGCCGAGCCCGGCCATGTCTTCAAGCTTCACCGAGCCCACAACATACATCACACAGCCTATCGCCATGAACAGCGCGCCCTTCATCAGCGCGTGGTTGAACATGTGAATGATGCCGCCGGCCATCGCCGGCGCGTTGCCGATCGAGATGCCTAAAATTATATAGCCAACCTGTGCCACGCTCGAATATGCCAGCAAGCGCTTTACGTTGGTCTGGAAGATCGCCATCAGCGAGCCCGCGAACATGCCAACGACCGCTAAGATGATCACGGCGAAGCGCACGTTATAGGTCTCAAGCGGCTCGATATCGCCGAACACAGTAAAGATCAAGCGGATCAACGAATAGATCGCCACCTTGGTCGCCGTTGCGGCTAAGAATGCTGTCACGGCGCTCGGCGCAAAAGTGTAGGCATTCGGCAGCCAAAAATGCAGGGGGAACATCGCCAACTTGAGGCCGAAACCGACAAAGATGAACGCCAGCGCCGCATGCACGGTGTGGGTATCCTGCACCGCCGGCAAAAGTGTCGCCAGATCGTTCATGTTGAGCGACCCGGTCATCTGATACAGCATACCAATGCCGATAACATAGAACGTAGCGCCGAGCGTACCCAAAATCAGATAACGAAGCGCCGCTGTCAGCGCGCGGCGGTCTTGCCCCATGCTGATCAACACGTACGTCGATAGCGACGATATTTCCAAGAATACAAACAAGTTAAACGCATCTGCGGTCACCACCATGCCCAACAGGCCGGCAATGCAAAGCAAGATCATACAATAGACGAGATAATGCCGTTCTTTCGGGATCTCGCGCTCAATGCTTGTTTTCGCATATGGTAGCACGATGGCGGCAAGGGATGCGACCAGCAGCACGACGAACGCGCCGAGTTCATCCACCCGATAGACAATGCCCCAAGGCCCGGCCCAGTTGCCGAGTTCGTAAACAATTGTGCCGCCGAGCCAAACTTGCTGCAGCAATTGGACGGCCAACGCTAACGTGGCCAAGCCGACCACGGTCGCCCACGCCCATGTGGCAATGCTGTTGCGCAGCAACACGCAGACCGGCGCCGCCATCAGCGGCACGATCACAACCAGGGCCGAGATATGCGTCTCTATGAAGGTCACGCCTCTTTACTCTCGTATTCTTGTTGGTCTTCGAGTGCGCGAACTTCATCGTCTTCGATGGTGCCGAAGCTCTCTTGAACACGAACCACCAATGCCAGCCCCAACGCCGTAGTGGCGACGCCGACGACAATCGCGGTCAGAATCAATACGTGGGGCAGGGGATTCGAATACACCTCGATCCCATCTGCCAAAATAGGTGCCGTGCCGCCTTTGACCTTGGCGATTGAGATGTAGAACACAAACACCGACACCTGAAACACGTTCAGGCCGACGATCTTTTTAATCAGGTTTTCATGGGCAATAACGATATAGATGCCGATCAGCATCAGCAAAAACACGACCCAATAGTTCAATAGCCCCGGGAAGCCGAATTCAGTCATTGTCGCTCCCCAAATCATCTATGGGATTAACGTCAGCTGCGGCGCGCCCAGCGAAAGCACAAAAAATCGTGATAACAGCGGAAAACACCGTCATGCCGACACCGAATTCAATCAGCAAAATGCCCACAAGCTGGCCGCCTTGGGGCGTTGCACCCAGAACGTTATAATTTAAGAAATTAGCGCCCATCAACATAGTGGCGACGCCGACGCCCGCATACAACAACACGCCCAGCGCCAATATTGAGCGCGTCAGCCAAGCCGGCAACGCCTCGCGGAGTGTGCCGAGGCCGAAAATCAGACCGTACAGCATGAAGGCAGCAGCAAAGATCACGCCCGCCTGAAAGCCGCCGCCGGGCCCGAAATCGCCGTGCCACTGTACGTACAAACCGAACAATAAAATGAACGGTATCAATAGCTTCGAGACGACACGAAGGACGATTTTACGACGCATCCCGATCATGCGTCGTCTCCGTTTTTCTTTTTCAGACGGCGTGGGGCACGCCCGATCAGACAGATCACACCACAAGCCGCCGTAAAGATCACGAACGCTTCGCCCATGGTATCGTAGCCTCGATAGCTCGCCAAAATAGACGTCACCACGTTGGGCACGCCGATCTCGGCCATGGAGTCATTCAGATAGCGGGGGGCCACGTGTTGGTGGGCCGGTGCACTCGGATCGCCAAACAGTGGCATATCAAAGCTGCCGTAGACCAAGGCGGCGCCAACCAAAGCACAGACAATCAGGCCTTTCCAAGAGTTACTGTTAGGTGTCGCCTTTTCGCGCTCCGACGTCAGTGCAAGGGTCCCGATCATCAGCACCGTCGACGCCCCAGCGCCGACTGCGGCTTCGGTAAACGCGACGTCGACCGCATCCAAAATCACATAAAGCGTTGCACCCAATAGACTGTAAATGCCGCTCAGCATCACAACAGCAAACAGGTTGCGGATGCGCGCGATGGCCACCCCGGTCACGCCCATAAACGCCAGCATCAAGACGTTCAGCAGATCGGATGTCAGGATTTCAAGGTTCATCATCCGACCGTCTTTGTATCTGCGGCGAGCTTTTTGCCGTCGTCGTCAACGGCCGGCAAGCTATCGTGATTGATCGCGGCCCGCGCCAACGCGAACGTGGCGGTCGGGCTGGTGAAAAAAATCAACAGCAAGATGATCACCAATTTCGCCAAAACCAAGGTAAAGCCGGCCTGAAACATCAAACCGATAAACACGAAGCCGACGCCCAAGGTATCGATCAGCGACGCCGCATGAAGGCGCGCAAACATGTCGCGCATCTTGAGCAGGCCATACCCGCCGATCAGACAGAACACGAGCCCCGTCACGATGAAAATCCAGCTCAGAACGTCCAACGCGGCGTCCATCAGATATCTCCCGCCGGATCGCCGTCGTCACCATGCCCCATGTCGGCATAGGTAACGTACTTGGTGACGGCAATCGTGCCGATGAAGTTGATCAGCGCGTAAACGATCGACAGATCTAAAAACTCAGGGCGACCATCAACAAAGCCATAGATCGCGATCAACATCACGGCCAGCGTGCCGAACACGTTGACCGCAAGAATGCGGCTGTAGATTGACGGCCCGATCAGGGCGCGGGTAAGCGCCATGGCCATGGTCACGACAACACCGGCGGCGGCAACGGTAAACATCATGCCGAGCCGACCTTCCGGGTTGCATCTGCGGAGATGGGGTCCCCCATCAAATTGCATACGCGCGCATTCATTTCGCCGCCAAGCAACCCGTCCGCGGTTTCGTCCATCAAGGCATGAACTGTAATGATGTCATCATCGACCGAAATCGAGACCGTACCCGGCGTCAGCGTAATCGAGTTCGCATACACGGTGCGGCCCAGCGCATCCGATTGACTGGCGCGGACCTGAAGGACCTGCGGATTGATGTTACCGGTCAAAATCGCCTTGGCGACGGCGATATTGGAAACGACGATTTCTTTCAGCAGCCAAGGGAAGTAGGTGATACCGCGCAGCGTCAGGTGAATCGGATACCCCTCATGATCGCAGACGTCCAAACGCCACGCGATCACCACACACAGCACGATGGAGGCAACCCCAAAAGCAATGATCAACGGCAACCAGTAGCCCGAAAGCAGCACCCAAAACACTGTCAGCGCTGCGGCCAATCCGAGTGTCCGTGTCACGCAATCCCCCTCGACGTCCCTGAAACGTACCAGTCACATTTACGGCAATGCCGAAACCTCTTGTCCCTTTATAGGGTTAGCTTTTTGCTTTACGAGGTTATGTGACCTTCAATTTAAGGAACCGAGCACACTGTGACCAGAATAATTTTTGCATATGTGCGGACAATTTTTGCAAGCGTACTGATCTTCGCATTTCTCCTTATTGAGGCGCAGGCTGATGCCCGCGTTAATGTGACGGTCACAGGGACAAGCGGCCCTCATATCTTTCAGGTTGAGGTGATGCAAAGTGCAGAAGATCGTGCGCGCGGGCTCATGTTTCGACGCGAACTTGATGGGAATGCCGGCATGCTCTTCGACTTTCGCACCGACGGAATTGTGCGAATGTGGATGAAAAACACCTACATTCCGCTCGACATGCTGTTTATTCGAAGCGATGGCATCATTGCCAATGTCGCCAGCGATACCGTACCGCATTCAACGGCGGTAATCGCATCGGACGGGCCGGTCCGCTATGTGCTTGAAATCAACGCAGGCCTTGCGAGACAACTCGGCATAAAAAGGGGCAGCCGGGTATCGCTGCCAAAAGCACCCTAAAACTGCCACGCTTATGAGGCGCACGTGCGCGCTGGTGGGAAATGCATCTTTACTGTGGTGCCGACACCAATTTCACTGGTAATCGTGATTTTGCCGCCATGCAGTTCAACCAATGCATCTACAATCGGCAGGCCGAGGCCCGTGCCCGGAACGTTGCGAGTCAACGGATTCTCGATACGACCAAACGGCGTCATCGCCGTCTTTATTTCGTCTACGGCAAACCCGACCCCGGTATCCAAAACGCACACACAAATACCACCGTCGTCCTGCAAACAAACATCCGTCGTGATCCGGCCGCCGTCGCGATTGAATTTTTCAGCGTTTGAAAGAACATTAAACAACACCTGAGAGATCGCACGACGATCCGCATACAAATACCGCGCCTCGGCTTCAATAGTACCATTGATCGAAATATTTCGATCCTCTATGCGACCAGCGAACAGCTTCTCGGACTGCGCCATAAGCTCTTCCAGATCGAGGCGCTCTTCATGAAGCGTAAACTTGCCGGCCTCGATTTTAGACAGGTCTAAAAGATCATTGATCAAACTGAGCAAATGTTCACCGCTGACATAGATGTCATTGGCGTAATCTATGTAGCTATCACGGCCATCCGGACCAAACGCTTGCTCGCGTATGATATCTGAGAAACCAAGAATTGCATTCAACGGCGTGCGCAATTCATGGCTCATGTGCGCCAGGAATTGCGATTTTGCGCGGCTGGCCTCTTCGGCGCGCTCTTTTTCTTCACGTAGTGCGCGTTCCGCCTTCACCAGTTGGGTGATATCGCGACCGACGCCACGGTAGCCTTGGAAAGCGCCGGCATCGTCAAATATCGGCTTGCCGCTGATGGACATTTCGCATTGGTCGCCATTTGTATGCCAGCGATGATACCGAAAATCTTGAAATGCTTTGCGGCATAGAAGCGCCGCTTCGTGTGCCGCGATCTCTTCTGCGTCAAAATTTTCTGGCAATAAATCAATGCGCGTTCTACCGTACATCTCTGCCGCTGGCATACCGAGTATCTTTTCAATCGTATCCGACATATACGTAAACTGCAGGTCGGTATCCATTTCCCAAAACCAATCCGCGGCGATTGAGCCGAAATCACGCAACCGTTGCTCACTTTGGCGGAGCGCATGCTCAACCTTTTTTTGCGCGGTGATCTCGCTGGCCATGACGATGGTGCTGCCGTCCGCCAACTTCGCTTCATTGATCAATATTGTACGGCCGTCTTGACGCTCAACTTCGAAAGGGCGGCCAGGCGTTTCAAACAGTGACATCCGCTCTGCTAGAAGGTTGGTTTTATGTCCATTGACCGAGCGGATCTGCCCTTTGTTAATCAATTGCTGGAAGTGGTCGACGAACAACACGCCCAAATAAGATGATTCCGATACCGCCACATTCAAGTGACCGAATTCTTCATTAAATAAAATCAATCGGCCATCGCAATCCCACATCGAAAAAAGTGCATTCAATGCATTAATAGCGGCCATCAAGCTTGATTGGGCCGATTCCATCCGCGCCTCGGTCAATATCTGATCGGTAATATCCGCTGCGGTGCCGATGTAGCTTGAAAACGTGCCGTCGGAGTCAAAAACGGGCTCCCCTGTTGTGGTGATGACCCGTTCTGCTCCATTCGGCCAGCTTCGGGTATAACGAAAGCCCTTAAATGGTCGGTATGCGGTCAAATCGTCTATGTGCGCGCGCCATTTCGGCGCGCCAAGATCGTCACATGCTAATTCCATGCGGGTTTTACCGATTTGCGCGGACATTGCGATACCGCCGGCTTTTTCAACAGCCTTCGACATATACGTGAATCGATGCTTAGCATCGGTGCGCCAAATCATTTCTGATGTGGTCTCGGCGATGGTATCGAGCACAAGTTCGCGGTCGCGCAAGGTCGCACGCAACGCATCCATTTCGGCACGAAGCGAAGTTACGTCATCATCCGCAGCCGATGACGTATGGTCTTTTTGCAGGTTGTCTGATCCCATTTTTAAGCGAACTTCAAAGATTTATTGCATCAGTCGAAAAGACTATCAGCATTAATGCTCGCTAAAAATACCTGTTTTAGTTGTGGAGCGGCATCAAGGCGTTTTCGCCTGTATTTTCGCCCACGTGTCACGCAGCGTCATGGTGCGGTTGAACACCGGCTTTGCTGCCGTGCTGTCAGGGTCGGGTGCAAAATAGCCCAATCGTTCAAACTGCAGGGCCTCGCCGATAGGCCAATCGGCCAACGACGGCTCCAGCTTGCAGTTTTCGAGCACGCTGCGGCTTTCCGGATTAAGCGCTTCGATAAAGTCGCGATCTTTGCCGGGGGCGGGGTCTACGAACAGATGCTCGTAAAGTCGGACCTCGGCGTCGACCGCATGCGCGGCAGAAACCCAATGCAGCACGCCTTTGACCTTGCGTCCGTCCGGCGCGTCGCCGCCCTTGGTTTCAGGGTCATAGGTGCAACGCAGTTCGATCACATCTCCGGCGTCATTTTTGATGACCTCGTTGCAGGTCAGGAAATACGCCCAACGCAAACGCACTTCACGCCCAGGGCCCAAGCGGAAGAATTTCTTCGGTGGGTCTTCCATGAAATCATCATGTTCGATGTACAATTCGCGCCCGAACGGCACTTGGCGGGTGCCGGCAGCGTCGTCTTCGGGATTGTTGACCGCGTCCAAAAGCTCAAATTCGCCCTCGGGATAGTTTTCGATCACCACCTTAAGCGGGTGGATCACTGCCATCCGGCGTTCAGCAACTTTATTTAAATATTCCCGCACACAGTGATCAAGCAGGGCAGGGTCAACGACACTTTCAGACTTTGTCACGCCTAGACGGGAAACGAAATCACGCACCGCAACCGCCGGAATCCCGCGTCGGCGCATCCCCGACAACGTCAGCATGCGCGGGTCGTCCCAACCGTCAACATGGCCGTCTTTGACCAACTGTGTCAGCCGCCGCTTCGAGAGCACGGCATATGACAGATTAAGCTTTGCAAACTCGTACTGCCGAGGCCGGGCAGGGGTCGGCAGGTTTTCCACCAGCCAGTCATACAGCGGGCGGTGATCTTCGAATTCAAGCGTACACAACGAATGCGTCACGCCTTCGATGGCATCCGATTGACCGTGCGCAAAGTCGTACGTCGGATAGATGCACCAAGTGTCGCCCGTGCGCGGATGCGGCTTTTTCACGATCCGATAGATCACCGGGTCGCGCATGTTGATGTTGCCGGACGCCATATCGATCTTGGCGCGCAGCACTTTTGCGCCGTCGGCAAATTCGCCGGCCTTCATGCGCCGAAATAGGTCCAAGTTTTCGTCTGCGGCGCGATCCCGGGAAGGGCTGTTACGCCCGGGCTCGGTCAGCGTACCGCGATATTCGCGTATTTCGTCCGCCGTCAGATCATCGACGTAGGCTTTGCCGTTTTCGATCAGGTCCTCGGCCCACGCATACAGCGTGTCGAAGTAATCGGACGCATGCTTCGGTGCCCCCGCCCAGGTGAACCCCATCCAGCGCACATCGGCTTCGATGGCATCAATAAATTCTTGTTCTTCTTTGGCGGGGTTGGTGTCGTCAAAGCGCAGGTTGCATGCACCGTCGAATTCTTCAGCAACGCCGAAATTCAAAAAAATCGACTTGGCGTGGCCGATATGCAGATAGCCGTTCGGCTCGGGCGGGAAGCGGGTGACGACTTTCGACGTGGTGCCGTCGGCCAAATCCTTGCGAATGATCTCGCGAATAAAGTCACGCGGCTCAATTTTTCCGGCGTCGGAATCGTTGGGCGTGTCTGGCGTGGTCGAGGGTATGCTATCGGACATGATGTCTCCGCTGTTGGCCGTGCCGGCTATCTCTGCCAAAATTCGCGGCAAAGGGAAAGGGAAACGCGCGATCGGCCCCCCATAAGCGAAAAACACAAACGAAAAACCCCGGCCAACTTGACCGGGGTTTTAGACGTTCGAAAACATGGGATGTCCTTAGATGAATTGCATTGCAATCGCGAGAATGGCAACGGCACCGACGAACGAACCCATGACGGTATTGAAGATTTGATAGTCCATGACGTTTCTCCGTCAAAAGGGTGAAGTGTGTCTTAGGACGTCTCTTTACGCCGCGTTTAACACATGCACCAACGCTGTTTTAGCATCCCCTGCATGCAAGAACGGCATAGCTCCGGAGAAAGCCATGCCGTTCTTTTTTGGCGTGGGTCGGCGCTTCTGTGTGGCAGTGGCGCCAAAGCTCAGCGTCGGAATATTATTTATGTCTGCGTTTAGATATTGTCTACCGGGTGCTTACCTTTGAGCCTGCTCGGTGGATTGTTCGGTGTCCGCGCGCGTCGTCGCGATCAGGGCCAACACGAACAAACCAAAGGCGGCATATTGCAAAGATAGAACGGTCATATCAGCGCCTCCCTCGCACTCGATATTAGGTTTATGCAGCGCGCGTCCGATCAGTTCACATTTAAAACGCCGTGTTTTCGGCGCACGCAAAAAGTTACGGGTGGGTCGTGATCTGCGCTTGCTAATGATCTCATCAAACCGTAAGTTCCGCGCGGATCGGGGAGTGGCGCAGCCTGGTAGCGCATCTGGTTTGGGACCAGAGGGTCGCAGGTTCGAATCCTGTCTCCCCGACCATTTTTCCCAAGCAACGCACGTGATACACAAAATTCCCACCAACGTGACGTAGGGACCCCTTTCTGATGACCGAAGATGACTACCGCGCCGATCTGGCGAAGAAAGAGTATCGCGAGCCCGCTTCTAAAACGTGGGAGGCGGATCGCTTCAACGAATCTCATACCCACGACTATGCGCTGTATCTGTTGATTACCGAGGGTGAAATGACCCTCGAAGTCGAAGGTTCAGATGGAGTCGAGACAACCAAATGCGCGTCGGGTGAGACCATTGAAGTCCCGGCACATGTGGTGCATACGGAACGCGCCGGCATCGAAGGCGTAACGTTCTGGGTTGCCCGCAAATAAAGCGCGATCCTGAGACGAACCTCAGCCCGCTAACAGCATCTGTCCAAGCATCCCCATCATAAACCCAAAGACCGCGCCCAACGGTGGGCCCCAGCGGTTGCGCACGCGGGCTTCCGGCGCGATATCTTGAAACGTCAGATAAATAATCCCGCCCGCCGCGAACAGCATCAACGCCCCCAACATGGCAGGCTGATCCCCCAGCAGCGCGTCACCACTGAATGCTGCCAGCGGCCCCAGTAATACCAGCGCACAAAACAGCCAAAGTGTCGGCCTGCGCCGTGCCGGATGGCCGTGGATGATCTCGTGGAACGCGTTAAAGCCCTCGGGCAAGTTCTGCATCGCGATCAACAGCGCCAACAGCAGCCCGACACTGTGCCCACTTTCAGACGCCAGCATTGCTCCCATGGCCATGGCTTCGGGGATGAAATCCAACAGCATCGCCATAAACTGCGCCAAGCTGCCGCCCTTGAATTTGAGCCGCACCAAACGATCCATATAAAAGAATACGAGACCGCCAGCGCCGAACGCCAACGTAGCGGGCAGGGGGCTCAACGCTGCCGTGCCTTCGGGCACCAACACCAAGGCGACGGCGGCCAGCAAAATGCCACCGCCGAACGCGATAATAGCATGTCTGAGCTCGGTTTCCAGCCAGCGCCGACGCAGCGGCGGAAACGTCGCCAAATACCCACCCACCGGAATCGTCGCGCCGGCCAACGTCGCATACAGCAGGGATTGGAACAGTGGGCTCATCGGTGTTTAGGCGCCTTTGAAACGAGGTTCCTCAGTCTTAAACAGGAATCGCCATGCCGCCACAAGTGAAGAAAATCGCTTAAACATTTCATATCCACCCCGGAACAGTTAATCTTAATTGGTGTTAATACGCTCCGGGGGCCGGCATTCGTGACGTATTTATTGTTGAAATACCTGCACGTCCTCGGGGGCATCATCATTCTCGGGACCGGGACCGGCATCGCATTTTTTATGTTGATAGCGCATCGGAGCGGTGACCCTAGTTTCATCGCGCGAACGGCAGGGGTCGTCGTGCTGGCCGATTATCTTTTTACCACAACCGCCATTATCGCCCAGCCGGTCACAGGCTACCTACTGATGCGCGAATTGGAAATACCGCTGTCCGAAACTTGGGTCGCCATGTCATTGGCGCTGTATTTGACCGCAGGCGTATTTTGGTTGCCAGTCGTCTGGGTGCAACGTCGCATGCGTGACTTGGCAGTTCATGCATCAGCTTCAGATGAAGCGTTGCCAACGAGCTATTATCGACTATTTCGACTTTGGTTCATCTTCGGGGTTCCTAGTTTCGGTGCCATACTTGCGATCATCTGGTTGATGATCGCCAAACCGTCTTGGTGATCCCAATGACTAACCACAAGCCCGTTATCGCTATATTAGGGGCATCCGGCTTGATCGGACATGCCATTGCGGTTTGGCTTCGACGGCACGGTTACCGGGTTATCGGCATCGCGCGCAAGTTTACATCATCGCAGCGTGCTGCACTTGGCAGCGAGACCCTGGAATGTCCGATTGTTGCCGCGACGACCGACGAACTTTCGGGGGTACTCGCTGATGCTGACATTGTGGTGAACTGCATTGGCGTGCTGCAGGATGGGCCGCGGGGCAGCACCGCTGAGGTGCACGAAGCGTTTGTCTCTCGCATTTTGTCTGTGATGAAAACGCGAAGCGAGCCTAACTTATATATTCACATTTCTGTGCCAGGCCGCCCGGCAGATGACCGCACCGCATTTAGCCAAAGCAAACGCAGCGCCGAGCAATTGATTGCAGCTTCTCCGGTTCCCTATGTCATTTTGCGACCAGGCTTCGTCATGGCGCCGGTCGCATATGGCGGCAGTGCACTTTTCCGCGCCCTCGCAACGTTACCTGTGACCTTGCCAGATGCAGACGCAAGACAACCGTTTGCGGCGACGGACATCGATGACCTCACGTTGACGATTGAACACCTGATCAAGCGGTGGCCCAAGAGCGATCACGCGTGGCGGCGCAATTGGGACGTTCTGACGTCAGCGCCATTAACACTGGGTGAAACACTTGAGACCCTCCGTCACCATTTGGGAGGTCCACCCGCGCGGTGGCAGTTGCCAGGATGGTTGTTGAGGCTGGGGGCACGCGCCGGGGATGCCGTCTCGTTTCTAGGCTGGTCGCCGCCTATTCGCAGCACATCGCTTCGCGAACTTCAACGGGGCGTCGCAGGTGATCCCGGTCCCTGGATCGCGGCGACAGGTATAACGCCGGGCTCAATAGCGACGGCGCTTGCCAAACGACCCGCCGGTGTGCAGGAACGTTGGTTTGCGCAGCTTTACCTCCTGAAAGCGCTCATCATCGGAACGCTGGTGGTGTTCTGGTCGCTTTCGGGCCTCATCGCCTTATTCCCCGCATTCAATGATGCAACGGCGATTCTCACGGCACACGGATTTCCGCTGCGGACAGCCCAAGCGGTCACCGTTGTCAGCAGCATGACGGATATCGCCATCGGTGCTGCCATTGCCGTGAAACGAACATGCCGACCGGCGCTTTTCAGCGGCATCGTCGTATCAATTTTCTATATGGTCGGTGCTGCCGTCATTACACCCGAAATGTGGATCGAGCCACTCGGCGCGCTCGTCAAAACAGGCCCGGCCATTGTGCTGATGATGGTCGCACTGGCGACCTTGGATGACCGATGAGTACGGACACGCCCTTTCTAAGCGAGCCTTCCAATCAATCCCCCGACCTAATCCAGATCAGCAACCTCAATCAAGCACACCCCTTGGATGGCCGACGCTTCAATCGTCTCGTGGGCCTCGATCACGCCGTCCAGGGTGAACGGGCAGGTTTTGGAGACCATGTGCGTCAGCTGGTCCGCCGCCAACAACGCGTTGATGCCATCGAACGTGGTTTTTTTGACAAGCTCGGTCAGGGAATAAATCGTGTACGGGCGAATCGTGATGTTTTTGAACATGATCGGCCAATACGGCAGCACCGGTTCGGGCACCGCATCCGAGCTATAGGTGGTGATTACGCCGTTCGGCGCCATGATGTCGGCGAACAAATCGATGTTGGCGCCGAACGCGACCTCGGACAGGCGATCCAAACCGGCGCCGTCGGTGATGTCGAGAACGCGGGCGCGCACATCTTCAGTTTTGTAGTTGATGACATGATCGGCACCGGCATCTTTAGCGATTTTGGCGTTAGCCTCGTTGCCGACGCTGGCGATCACGTTGGCACCTGCGAGCTTGGCCATCTGCACCGCATACCGCCCGACGCGCCCGGCGCCGCCCAAGACCATCACCCAAAGTCCTTCGACAGCGCCGTCCGAGAACACACCATAGTGCGCGGTCACCGCCGGCACACCCAGGCACGCGCCTTCGGCCAGCGAGACGCCGTCCGGCAGCCTCGGCGCCATCCAGGTAGGCAGGGTGCAATATTCAGCCTCAGTACCTTTGGCGCGACCCGCCTGCGCACCGAAGATCCACACCCGCTCGCCGATGCGGTCTAACTCGACGCCTTCACCCACTGCCGTGATGATGCCCGCACCGTCATTGCCGCTGGTGATCGGCGAGAAATTCGGCAACTCGCGGCCGGACTCGCGGCGCTTCACATCGGTCGGGTTGACGGCGGAATAGGCGATTTGCACCTGCACCTCGCCGGCAGCCGGGGGCACGGGGGCGATGTCCACCATCTCGAGCACATCTTTCGCGGCGCCGGCTTTGCTGAATTGAATGGCTTTCATCATGTCTCTCCTGAATTTGTGAGTCTTTGAGCTGTTGCGCTATGACATATCGCATTCAGGGCAGCGTTGACAGGGGACGCGTGCTCGAGTCCTCGGCGTCTGCCGAAAACCCGTTGCTATCGGCGCAATCTTGCGTATCTTCATCGAATATCTTACGCCGCGCGACAACACCGTTACGGAGGCACGCCATGCCAGACGTTCGCATCTACCAACCCACCAAGACGGCCATGCAATCGGGCCGCGCCAACCTTAAAAAGTGGGTGCTTGAGTTCGAACCCGGTTCCCGCAAGGAAACCGACACCTTGATGGGCTGGACCGGGTCGCGCGATACCAACGGCCAGATCCGTATGCGCTTTGCCAGCAAAGAAGACGCCGTCGCGTTCGCGCAAAAGCACAAGCTGACCTATCAGGTCTCAGACCCGAAAAAGCGCCGCATCAAGCCGAAAGCCTATTCCGACAACTTCGCGTTTGGCCGCAAAACCCTGTGGACCCATTGATGCGTCCACAACGCCTCGTGATCATCGCCGGCGCGATGGCGTTGATACTTGGCGCAACGGTCGCGCAGGCAAGCTTTTTCGATAAACTGAAAGACGCAGCGAAAGAAGCTACCAGCGGGACAACCGGCGGGTCAGGAAGCGCATCCCCCGCCGCCGCATCGCTCAGCCAATCGCAGATTATCGAAGGTCTCAAAGAAGCACTCCGCGTCGGGGCTGAACGGGTGGTCGCACAATTGGGCGCCCCAGACGGCTTCAACGCCGACCCGGCGATTCATATTCCGCTGCCAGGCAGCCTCAAGAATGCACAAAGCATGCTCCGCAAAGCCGGGCTTTCCAGCTTGGCCGACGATGTTGAGCTGAAAATCAACCGCGCCGCCGAAGAAGCCACGCCGAAAGCCAAAGAGCTGCTTTGGAAGGCCGTCGAAGGGATGACCGTCGACGATGCCAAGGCGATCTACAACGGTCCCGAAGACGCCGCGACACAGTACTTTCGCCGGGTCACCGGAAACGATCTGAAATCCACGATCACGCCGGTCATGGAGCGCGCGCTCAACGAAGTCGGTGCGGTCACCAGCTATGACACTTTGATCAGCAAATACAAAGCGCTGCCGTTTGTGCCTGATGTGAAAAGCGACCTTAAAGAACACGCCACCACAAAGGCCTTGGACGGAATTTTTCACTATCTCGCCAGTGAAGAAGCATCGATCCGTGCCGATCCTGCCGCGCGGACCACGGATATCTTGAAAACCGTCTTCGGCGCAAAATAATCACACCCGGCATCATGTTCCGGTCATTGCACCCATGGCGAAGCGGCGCTAGGTTTCGGCGCGCTTAAACGCATCACGCCACAACAACGACCCCGTAGCTCAACTGGATAGAGCAGTTGCCTTCTAAGCATCAGGTTGCAGGTTCAAGTCCTGCCGGGGTCGCCATTTTTTTGAAATTTATAAGCGTTCAGAATCGATATCCAACGCGTACACCGAGCGTGTCCATACCTTCGTTGGCATCTGCAAGGTAGGCGTTCGACACGTGGTCGAAATAAAGCGACACGGACGTGTGGGCATCGAAGCGATATCCGGCTTCTAATGGGATATGAAACAAAACGCGTGAGCCCAAGGCTTTCTTGTCTGCGCGCACAAGCCGCGTTTCGCCGTTATGCACGGCAGCACCCACACCGATACCAACGAAGATATCGTTTTCAAAATCGTAACGCCAACGGGCATCGAGATAAGCCTTTGAGGTGTCGCCGGACGTGTTGATCGAGACGCCGAGGGCGGGGCGCAAATCGCCGCCGAAAACAACGATGGAGGGGCTAAAGAGTGCTTCGACGTTGAGATCGACACCGCTTTCACGGCGAAAACCACTCCAAAGATGATCGGAGTCGTGGTGTAAAACGCCGATGCTGATCTCATGAAAAATACTTGCAAAGGACCCAGACGCTTCGTCAGCCGAAAGCGTCGAAGGGATCGCCAGCAAACCGCAAAATGTGACGCCAAAAATCGAAAGGCTTTTTCGCGTAATCGACATCATTTTTCCCCGGAACAAAGGCACATAATACAATCGTCTTTATAGTGTAGTTCAGTTTAAGCAATCTAAATTTGGCAATCCATATGGCAAAGCGTGACACTGACAATTACACAGCCGTGTTCTTCATCACTTCCGTGATCGGGCGTTTTGCGCTATAAAGGCGTCATGATGAAGCAGAACGCTTTCATAATCGCCCCGTATGCGGGCCTGATGGCTTTGGCCATGGTGCTGGTCAGCGCAGACGTTGCGACCGCGGGCAACCGCGTCAAAGGCGAGTATGCGCAATCGCGCCAGCCGCTGTATCGGGTCGGCAACCTCGACGTCAAATTATCGAAGTTATGCCGCCAAGGCCTGTTCAAGCAGCGCAAAATTTTGCGTCTGTCCATCGGCTATCTGGGCAAGAACGGGAAGGGTGTTACCGGCATCGCGCTGAAGGGGTGGAATCTGCATGATCCGACCGGCGTCGCCGAAGATCAACGAACCTATCACTTCTTCAATCAGGGCTATTCCAACTGCCGGGTTTACGTCGCCGTGACGCCGCCGCCGCGCCGCCAGTGATTCCCAGTAATTCATTGAGTGATACCCCTTCGATGACCGAATTTCTGGATTTATTTCCGACCAAACTGGTGCGCCGACACCTCAACAATTTCGAAGAACCGACCCGCGACCTGATCAAACTGATCCGCGAGATGGAGAAGGCCAACAAAAGCCTGACCACGGATTATCGGGAAAACAATCCGCTCGAATATGACCGCGCTGGGCCGAATTGGCTGCGCGGCGAGATCAACCAAACGGTCATCGAATACCTACAAAGCATCGGTATCAATTACGCCGTGAACTGGCAGATCCACGCTTGGGCGAATATCAACCGCCTGGGCGATTACCATGATCCGCACAATCATCCGCATGCGTACTTAAGTGGCACCTATTATTTGAAAATGCCGAGCACCACCCAAAAGCCCACGCGGCAGCGCAGCGACGTACGGCCCGGTTGCATCACATTTTATGACCCGCGTACTGGATTCAACATGTCATCCATCCGCAACGATCCATACGTGGACCCGGAATTCACGGTTTTACCCGAGCCCGGTTTGTTGATGATGTGGCCAGGGTCGTTGATGCATTTCGTCCACCCGAACCTCGCTGACGAAACACGCATATCGCTCAGTTTCAACATCGTCTTGAAATGGTCGGACGATTATCTCCCTCGACAATAATACAGAGCCAAGACTGGTAAGACCGCAGACCTAATTGTGATTGCCGCGCGCGACGGCACATGGGTAATGTGGTCAAATTTTATGGTACAGGCGGGCCGACTTTGCCGTTAAGTCTCGCAAAGGATCGCAGGTACGTGCGCAACAGTATAATCACAAAGGCGATCGACCGAGTGCGCGAGGTTGTTCGGCGGCAACTGTTTTGGGTCTTCGTGGCGGCGCAAGTAGCGATCCTGGCGCCTATCACCTATATCCATTTCGCGTTGGAAACCTCAATCGCCAAAGAACAGGTAACGGCGCATGTTATCAATGTCAGCGGCCGCCAGCGCATGCTGTCACAACGGATAACACTATTTGCCAATCGCATGGTTTATGAAACCGAAGCGGGCAAGAACATTGAGCCGTTGCGCGAAACCATGTTCGCCGCGATTGATTTGATGGACGAATCTCATACGGCCCTGTCCTATGGCTCTGAGACCTTCGCCTTCACCGCCGAAAAAGTGAAGGCCGTTGAGGAGATTTATTTTTCGCCGCCACACAACCTGAACCTTGAACTCCAAATATTCCTCGACGCTGCCCGCAAAATCGCCTCGGCACCGATCAAAAAGCTATCACGCGACATGCCGGCGCTGGCGCACATCAATAAAGTTGGACCGAACTCGCTGCTACAAAGTTTGGACGCCGGCACCAACGCGTTCGAGAACGCCGGACGTGATGCCATTGCCCGTATTCGCGGACTCGAAGAACAACTTTGGTTGCTGACGATTATAATTTTGTTGGCAGAACTGGCGTTCGTGTATCTGCCCGTGCACCGAGTCATCCAAAATCAGGTCGCTAGGCTGCGTACCAACGAAGGCCTATTTCGCGCGATTTATGAAACCTCTCCAATCATGCTGCACTCGATTGACAGCGAGACCAAAATTCAACGAGTCAGCCAATACTGGCTCAATCACTTGGGTTACACACGCGACGAAGTCATCGGCAAATCGATCCTCGACTTTTTAACCGAGACCTCAGCGAAAGCGGCCAAATTGGTATATTTACCCATGTTCCTGGCCGAAGGGCGCATCGCCGACGTTCCCTATCAAATGCGTTGCAAGGACGGCACGATTATTGATGTCTTGCTGGCTTCAGAAGGGCAGTTTGACGGCAAAAAGCTGGTTCAGTCGTTTGCCGCATTGATCGACGTTACCGCACAAAAAGCCCTTCAGGAAGAACTCGAAAAGAACTCATCCGCGCTTGAGCAATTCCATCGCGCTGCTTCGAAACCTGGGCAATCATATGCTGAGCGGATCCGCAACGTCTTGCGCTTCGGCAACACGTTCTTTGACACCTCGCTCGGCGTGGTCAGCCGGGTCGACGGCGACGACTATGAAATCCAATACGTCGCCGGTTCGGATACGCCGCCCCCCGAAGGCACCGTGTTGGATATCTCCAACAGCTACTGTGTGCATGTATTGGAGAGCGAGCAACCGGTCTGCATCGAAGACATGCGGCAAAACAAGTTGGTGACCCACCCGTGCTATGAAGCGTTCGGGTTGAATACCTACATCGGCGTCCGCCTGAAGGTAAACGGCGCCCCCTATGGTACGCTGAATTTCACCGCCGCAAACGCACGGCCAGAGCCGTTCGATACCGTCGACATCGCATTTATGCGCATGCTCGGCCAATGGATTTCAACGACCATTGAACAGGATATCGCGAGCCAAGAACTGCAACGCGCCCGCGAAGCCGCCGAGGTTGCAAACGCCACAAAATCGTCCTTCCTGGCTAACATGAGTCACGAAATCAGAACACCGCTCAATGCGATCATCGGCCTCACCGACTTAGTCTTGAAAACAGAATTAACCGAACATCAACAAAGCCACCTGAATCGTGTCTCTATGGCCGGCAAAAACCTGTTAGGCCTGATCAACGACATTCTCGATTTCTCGAAGATCGAGGCCGGCAAAATGAACATCGAAATCGTTAACTTTAAACTCAGCGAT
>TARA_R110002050_G_scaffold68181_1_pt1 | contig 34710 bp, 29 predicted proteins | sample TARA_R110002050 | Tara Oceans TARA_R110002050 (sample SAMEA4396988) | marine metagenome | biome: Polar Biome; feature: [DCM] deep chlorophyll maximum layer (ENVO:01000326); material: water (ENVO:00002006), including particulate matter (ENVO:01000060) such as... | depth 25 m
GGTGCAAAGTATTAGCTCGAAATAAATACTCACCGAATTACTGAATTTTCAGGCGGAGCTGTTGCTGAATCATAATTTTTGATAATTTTAGCCTCAATCGTCACTCATGCCGCACTATATTAACTTTGATGCGGTGCATTCAAATAGAAATAACACAATCTTATTAAGCCCATGGAACCCACCGGCACCAGTTTCAATACCTGCGTATTTAGCTGTCGCAAACCTTGTCTGTTTCCCAATCTCATCCTGCCGGAATGGGATTACAATTTAAAAAATAAGATCGCCTATGGCATTTAAGTAAATCTTTCAATATCTTTGATTGGCTAACAGAAGATTAATCTAAAAGAAATGACAATAGTTGACAACCCCAGAATTCTTATTGCAGAAGACGTTGAGTCAAATTACTTATATCTCAGTGCTGTACTGAGCAAGATTAAGGCAAAAATCTATTGGGCAAAAAACGGCAAGGAGGCGGTCGAAATTTTCAAGAAGGAAGATATTGATTTAATTTTGATGGATTTGCAGATGCCTGAAATGAATGGTTACGAGGCCACCCGAATCATAAAAGCCATTAACCCCGATATGCCCATTGTAGCACAAACAGCCTTCGCCATGTCCGATGATCGTGAAAAGGCTTTGGAAGCGGGTTGCGACGATTACCTGGCCAAGCCCATCAAATCCAAAGACCTTCTGAATACGGTCGAAAAATATATTCACGTTTAGTTATTGGGTGATTCACAAGTTTGTTGGCGTTCTTTCTTTTTTAAGGAGAGAACGCTTTTTTGTAATGTATCCAGCCAATTAAGACTGATGATTTATTACTTTTGGACAGTTTAAACCGAAAGTCTGGTTTTTAATTTCCTGAATGCTTTTTGTTCAGACGGAAGGAATCAGACAGACGATCATCATTCGATTGATGGTATAATAAAAATTCATCCGATGGAAAAGAAACAGTTTTTGCTCGATCAGCGTTATTTGAAGATGGCTAATATCTGGGCCCAGAATTCCTACTGCAAACGCCGTCAGGTTGGAGCTTTGTTGGTAAAGGACCAGATGATCATCTCGGATGGATACAATGGAACGCCTTCGGGCTTTGAGAATATTTGTGAGGACGAAAACAATCTGACAAAACCATATGTTCTTCATGCCGAAGCCAACGCTATAACCAAGGTAGCCAAGTCGAACAACAGCAGCGAAGGAGCGACCCTGTATGTTACCTCGTCACCTTGCATGGAATGTTCGAAACTGATCATCCAGGCCGGAATTATCCGGGTTGTTTTTACTGATAATTACCGGTTGGAGGATGGGATTAATTTGTTGAGAAAGGCCAATATTGAAGTGGTTCAGGTTGAAACCGATGAATAAGCAAAATCATGAACAGAAAACAGATAAGCATTTACCTGCCCATATTAATTGCCGTTTCGGTGGTTACTGGAATATTGCTGGGCAATAATTTGAGTAGAAATCAGGGTGCATCGTTACAAAATCTGGCGCCCACCAAAAACAATAAATTAAGCACCATCATTGAATTGATCAGTCAGGCCTACGTCGATTCGGTGTCTGTCGATGAGCTGGTCGAAAATACCATTCCCGAGCTATTGAAAAACCTTGATCCGCACACGGCTTATATTCCGGCGCGCGACATGCAGGAGGTGCATGAAGAAATGCAAGGTAATTTTGGTGGAATTGGGGTGCAGTTTTCCATTCATAACGATACGGTTCAGGTCATTGATGTGGTTTCGGGTGGGCCGTCGTCCCGTTTGGGGATTTTGCCCGGCGATCGCATAGTCACAGTCAATGATTCCGTGATTGCCGGCGTGGATATTAAGAATCAGGATGTACTCACCGTCCTTCGTGGAGAGAAAGGAACTAAAGTCAGGATTGGAGTCAAGAGAAAGTCAATTAAAGATCTTATTGAATTTGAAATCACAAGGGGTGACATACCGATTTACAGCGTCGATGTGAGTTATATGATTGATGAAACTACCGGCTTTGTCAAGGTCAATCGTTTTGCTGAAAAAACCTATGACGAATTTATTCAGGCTATTGCCAAACTGAAATCGTCGGGAGCCCAAAAAATCATTGTTGATTTGCGCGGAAATCCCGGTGGCTACTTGATGGCAGTGGTCAACATGGTTAATGAGTTTTTACCCGAAGGAGATCAGATTGTTTATACCGAAGGAAACTCGCAAGCCCGCAAAACTTATACAGCTACCAAAGGCGGCATCGCACTGGATAATGAGGTGATTGTGCTGATTGATGAGTATTCTGCGTCAGCCAGCGAGATTTTTGCCGGTGCCATTCAGGATAATGATCGTGGTATTGTGGTTGGCCGCCGTTCGTTTGGAAAAGGATTGGTGCAGGAGCAAATTCCGTTTCGCGATGGGTCAGCTTTGCGGCTCACTGTTGCCCGCTACTATACTCCGAGTGGACGAAGCATTCAAAAGCCTTACGAAGAGGGAAACATGGATTATTACCACGATATTATGAAACGGGCCGAACATGGGGAGTTTCAGGTGGCCGACAGCATCCAGTTTGCCGATTCACTCAAATACGAAACTTCCAGTGGCCGAACGGTGTATGGTGGAGGGGGCATTATGCCTGACTACTTTGTGGCTGCCGACACCAGCGGTTATTCCGACTATTATTCCAAGATCACGCAAAAAGCATTGGTTTATCATTTTGCTTTTCAATATTCCGATATCAACCGCGAAAAGCTGAAGGAGATGAAAACAGCCGCCGAATTTGTTGATTATCTCAATCGTGACCAGATCATGGATCAATTTATTGTCTATGCCGAGAAGGAGGGGGTGAAAAATGATCCAAATGGACTGGCCGCAAGTGGGAAAATAATTGATACCCAAATCAAAGCCTACATCGCCCGAAATATCATTGGCGAGGAAGGTTTCTTCCCAATTATTAAGGAAATTGATGAAACACTAAAAGAGGCGATCCGCCTTTCCCATTCAAAAAAACAATTGAGTCAGTTGTTGGCTGTAACAAATTAGGTCTTCGGTCGTCATACAAGGTGTAATGACCTTTTTAGACGATGACCGTAGAGGACTATAACGAAGCTGTAACCCAGCATGCCGATGCTGTTTTTCGATTTGTTTTGAAGAATATCAGGGATGAAGAAAAGGCCCGCGATATTGTTCAGGACAGTTTTGAGAAACTGTGGACGCATGTGCACTCAGTTGACGCAGCTAAAGTGAAGTCGTATTTGTTCTCAACGGCCTATCATCGGACTATTGACGTGATTCGGAAGGATCAGCGCCAGCAATTATTCGACGACCGACAGTTGCCCGAGGAAGGATACTCCGACCATTACTCAGATGTTGGCGAAGTGTTGAATCAGGCCATTAAGCTGTTAACCGATGATCAACGCTCGGTGCTAATGTTGCGGGACTATGAAGGTTATTCGTACAAGGAGATTAGCGAAATAACAGCGCTTAGCGAAGCCCAGGTGAAGGTGTATATTTATCGTGCCCGGGTGTTTTTGAAGAATTATATTGGGAAATTAGATGTGCTCGTTTAAATCATGAATATAAACCGGTCAAATTACGAAGTCTATTTTTTGGATTACCTTGATGGTAATCTTCCGGAGGATGGGATTGATGATTTCCTGGATTTTTTGAGCAATAATCCTGATTTGCGCGAAGAGCTGGAGGAGATATCTGCGATTCAGATTAAGGCAGGTAGCCACACGTTCCGGAATAAGCAAGTACTGCTGAAAGATGAACTGACCGGATTGACCACTTTCGATTCGCGGGCGGTCGCTTTTTTAGAAAGGGATTTGCCGGAAGAAGATCAAGCCGCTTTCTTAAACGAACTGAGCAGCAATCCGGAAAAGGAAAAACAGTTTGGCTGGTTTCTGAAAACCAAGCTGCAAGCCGATACCACAATTGTGTTTCCCGATAAAGCTTCTTTGCGGAAGAAGCCAGCCCGGAAAATCATTTTATTTTGGGGAAGTCGCGTAGCAGCAGCGCTTCTGCTGTTGGTTGCTGTTTGGGGTGTTTGGGATTTTTCACCGGAGCCCGATTCTGCACCCCGGCTGGCACATGAGCAGGCCGTGATTTCCAGCCAAGAGGAATCTCCGGAAGATAGCCAGCCGGCTCATCCCACTTCAGAAAAGCAGAATGAGCAAGAGTTGGTAGCACAGCAACAGCAGGGACCTGTAAATAAATCTGTCGAGGCTATTCAGCCCTTCATCCCTGTTCGGTCAAAGTTTCAAACCAACGAATTAGTAGTCCAGCGTGAAGAGGCGCCAGAAAAGTTGGAGTCAATTGCTTCTCAACTTCAACATACCCCGGTGGCGGAGCCGCTTGCATTGGTGGAAATGAAGGCACATCAAGCCAAGTCACACACAGAATACCTGACCGTGGACGAGTACCTGGCTCAAAAAGTATTGAATAAACCGAAGGATGAGCCGTTGACATTTGGCAGCTTGCTTAGTGCCGGACTGGATGCGGTTGCTTCGGTGAGCAACGATCGGCTGGAGTATGAAACCAATGGCCGGGGGAAAGTCTCTGAAATTAGTTTGAACACCCGAATCCTGGCTTTTTCGATTCCGCTGAAAAAAGATCAGTAGGCCTGTAACTTTTCAAAACAGCTGGCCGTCCTACAGCTGAAAACAATTAAACAATGATCAGATTTGTCTGCTGAAAGTCGGGCAGGCAAAGCACCATGTAAAACTCTAAATCGAAAAAAAATGAAAACAACAGTTTTAACGAGCCTCTTAATTTTTTGTCTTACGCTGGCCTATGCGCAGGATTCAACCAAAATCGGAAAACTGGTAGAGGTAAAGGAAAGTGGAAACCGAACCGAGGTGGGCCTTCTGAACAACAGGATTTATATTGACGACAATTACAGCAGCGACACCACGCACATCCGCATAGGAAAACGCAATCTTGAGATTATCGAGCGCAATGGGCGGACAAACGTTGATCTGCATCGCGACCGCTCATGGGATGACGATGATGACAGTTGGAAACGGAAGAAGTTTAATGGACACTGGGCCGGTTTCGAGTTGGGAATCAATTCGTTTTATAATGATGGTGATTTTGGAGGTTCGGATTTCATGGAATTGCACCAGATCAAGTCGCTGGAAGTGAATATTAACTTTCTGGAATACAACATTGTTTTGGCCGAACACCGTGCAGGCCTGGTTACGGGAATGGGCTGGTCGATGAACAACTATCGTTTTGACAACCCAATTACCTTGCAGAAAGTGGAGGGCTTGATTGTGCCGGACCCGATTGACCCGGATGGCTTTAAAAAGTCAAAGTTGACGGTGTCCTACCTCACCATTCCGCTCTTGCTAGAGTTCCAGATTCCGGTGAATGAAGCGTCCAATCAGGTATTTCTTTCCGGAGGGGTAATCGGGGGCTTAAACCTGGGTTCGCACACGAAAGTGAAAACCGATGACACCAAAAGTAAAGATCACGGAAATTTCAATATCAACCCATTCAAATATTCACTGGCGGGTCGAGTCGGGCTGAAAGATATCAGTATTTATGCGACTTACAGTTTGTCAAAGCTCTTTGAAGATGGAGTCGGCCCCGAATTATATCCATTTACAATTGGCATCAGTTTGATTAATTTTTAATCGAACCCTTCAGAATATTGAGAGGCCTGTCCACAGCAGGCTTCTTTTTTTGATTTTCATGCGTAACTTTGTTGGAAGAATTAAGTTATGAAACAACTGCTTTTAATACTTCCGCTCGTGCTTTTTACTGTGACATCAAAAGCGCAACTGAATGATTCCATTGAGGTTCGCCAGCCTGCTTGGGGCAACCAGCCCATTATTATCCAACCTCACGGTGTTGTGACCGATGGCTTCAATTATTGGGAAGATGATTTTACCGGCCACTGGTCGGGCATCTATCTCGGGGTGAATGGCTTAGCAGATCAGGATTATTCCATGTATTCGGACGAGGAAGCTGGTTTTCTGGATGTTGATTTGTGGCGTTCGACCGTGCTGAACGTTAATCTGATTCAATTTTCAAAGAGTTTGCAGCGCACCCGCAACACCATTGGTTTGGTCACCGGACTTGGTATGGAAATTCAAACCTATTTTCTGGATAAGAAAACGAGTATTGAGCAAGGACCCAGCCGTATTGAGCCGGTGGAGCGTTTTTATGATTCAAAACAAAAGTCGAAGCTTTCCTCCATTTATTTAAGCGTGCCTTTGCTGGTCGAGTTTCAGGTACCGGTAAAAAATTACGGCAACAGAATTTATTTGGCCGGTGGCATCGTGGCCAGTAAAAGACTGAATACACACACCAAAGTAAAATACCGCGAAAATGGGAAAAAGGAAAAGCTGAAGATGCCGGACGACTTTTACATGCACGAATTCCGTTTTTCGGGCATGCTACGTGTGGGTTACCGATGGATCAACCTGTATGCTAGCTATGATCTTCAGCCTCTTTTTCAGGAAGGTGAAGGTCCTGAGCTTTACCCGTTTTCTTTTGGCTTGGCCCTGATTTCCTTCTAAAAATGCTGGCTCCTGTTGAATTTCCTTTTTTTATGGCTTGGCTTTGCTTATTTTAGAGGTCATTCAGTTCAATGCAGTTAAACCAATAGACATGACAACGATGCGATTATTACTTCTAAGTAATTCAACCATGCCAGGGGAAGCATATTTGCTTTATCCAAAGCAAGAGATTCAGCAGTTTTTAGGTGCAAAAAAAGTGAAAGCTCTGTTTGTGCCGTTTGCTGCCGTTACTTTTTCGTTTGATGAATACGAGCAAAAAGTGAATGAAAGTTTGCAGGGAATAGGGCACGAAGTAATAGGCATTCATCGATTTAAGAATCCGGTTCAGGCGGTTGAAGAAGCCGAAGCCATTGTGGTCGGCGGAGGAAATACCTGGCAGTTGGTTCGTATGTTGCACGATCAGGATTTAATGCGGGCTATTCACCGGAAAGTACAGCAAGGAACGCCCTACATTGGCTGGAGCGCCGGATCAAACGTGGCTTGCCCAACGTTGCGTACCACCAACGATATGCCTATTATTGATCCAAGAAGCTTCAACACGCTTAATTTGGTGCCTTTTCAAATTAACCCGCACTACCTTGATGCCAACCCCGAAGGACATGGCGGTGAAACCCGTGAACAACGAATCTCGGAATTTCTGGAAATAAACCCAAAAACATACGTGGTTGGCTTGCGAGAGGGCACCATGTTTAAACTTGAAAACGGCAAACTCGACTTAATTGGCAAGCGTTCGGCCCGGATCTTTCGGAAAGGAGCGACCCCGTATCAGTTGAATGCAGGCGACGACTTTTCCTTTCTGTTAAGAGAATAGTCCGTTTCGTACAAATCTGCCGGCTGTTGAATCGATTCCAGCTTTTAGTTTATACTTTTGTCCAACGAAATACGACAACAATTGCGTGTCGTGTTCCGAATTCAACCGCTGTTCCTATTGGGAAACGGGAATTGGTTCAATCGGTTTTACTTTAAAAGCATTGCCATGGAATTGTTTAGCAACAGCTATTTTGCCCTGTTTTTAATCATCTTAGTGGGATTTATCATTGGCCGGATTAAGGTGAAAGGCATTTCACTCGATGTGTCGGCTGTTATTTTTGTCGCCTTGGTATTCGGTCATTTTGGCGTCATCATTCCGGTCGACTTTCAATACCTCGGGCTGGTTCTATTTATTTTTACCATTGGAATTCAGGCCGGCCCAGGATTTTTTGGTTCCTTTAAAAAGAATGGGCGCGAACTGGCAATTCTGGCCAGCTTGCTCATTTTGAGTTCGAGCGTCATCACTTACCTGATATACTATTTTGCCGAAATCGATAAAAGCTTGTGTATTGGTTTGCTTACCGGCGCGCTGACCAGTACGCCCGGTTTGGCCGCGGCGATTGATACCACCGGTTCGCCTCTGGCCTCTATTGGCTATGGTATCGGTTACCCGTTTGGGGTGATCGGTGTGATTTTGTTTGTAAGCTTTCTCCCGCGCTTTTTGCGCGTCAATGTGAAAGACGCCGAAGCACATTATAAAAAGGAAGTGTCGGCTGGTTTTCCTGAGATTCTGAAAAAGAACTTTATCGTTGAAAATGAAAATGTGGTGGGTAAAACCATCGGCGAACTCCGTATTCGCTACATGACCAAAGCTGTCGTGTCTCGGGTAATGCATGGGGAAGTGGCCATTACCCCTTCTCGTGAAACGGTGCTATACAAAGGCGACATCATTAAGGCGGTGGGAACGGCTGAGGCCTTGTCGCGCGTGAGATTACTGATTGGCCCCGAAACGGAAACAGAAATTCCGCTCAGCACGCAATACGATGTGCGTTCGGTATTGGTCACCAATAAGGAAGTGGTGAACAAAACCCTTGGGCAGCTCAATATTTTGAATACCTATAACGCTACCATCACCCGTATCCGGCGGTCGGGGATCGATTTGTCGCCTAGCCCTTCATCCAAGTTACAGTTTGGCGATAAACTGATTGTAGCTTGCAACAAGGAAAGTGTGGAGCAGGTCAACCGTATTTTTGGCGATGACGACCGTCGACTGTCTGATACCGACTTTTTGCCGATCGCCACGGGCATTATTCTCGGTATTCTGGTTGGAAAGCTCAGTCTTAACTTTGGATCCTTTTCCTTCAGCCTGGGATTGACTGGCGGGATTTTGCTCACAGCACTAATTTTGGGGCGAACCGGAAAAACAGGCCCCGTTATGTGGACCATGACCGGTGCGGCCAACCAGTTGTTAAGGCAGTTTGGGTTGCTCTTTTTCCTGGCAGCTGTAGGTTCGAGCGCGGGATCCAGCCTGGTTTCAACCTTCAGCCAGTATGGCGTCGAGCTGTTTGTGTATGGCATCATCATCACCCTTGTCCCGATGATTATTACCACCGTGGTCGCCCGTTACTTTTTGAAAATGAATTTACTCACCTTGTTGGGAACACTCACCGGAAGCATGACCAGTACGCCTGGGCTAGCTGCCATTGACGGCATGACTGACACGGATGCTCCCTCGGTTGCTTATGCCACGGTTTATCCAATTGCTATGGTACTGCTGATTGTGTTTGTCCAGATTTTAAGCCTGATCTAAACTGCCCGTATTCGAAATGAGTATAAAAGAGATTGAAATTATTGCATTTGATGCTGATGACACACTTTGGGAAAACGAAAACTTTTTTCGTGATGCCGAACGTCAGTTTTGTGAAATTCTGAAAGAATATCAGCCCTTCGAAATAATGATGGAAGAACTTTACCGCGTGGAAGTGCAGAACATGGAAATTTACGGGTACGGAATCAAAGCCTTCATCCTTTCGTTGGTGGAAACGGCTTTGCTGGTATCAGACAAAAAAGTTAGCCCAGAGCAGGTTGAGGCGATTATCAGGATAGGCAAAAGCATGCTGAACAAAGATGTAATTTTGCTCGACGGCATTCGCGATTTGCTTGAAAAGCTGGCGCCCAACTATCGCCTGGTGCTGGCAACCAAGGGGGATTTGCTTGATCAGGAGCGAAAACTGAAAAAATCGGGCCTGCTGAAATACTTTCATCACATTGAAGTGATGACCCACAAGCGCGAGGAAAACTACCGGGAATTGCTGAAACATTTGGATATCGCTGCCGATAAATTCATGATGATTGGCAATTCGCTCAAATCGGACGTGCTTCCGGTAATTTCATTGGGTGGTTACGCGGTACATGTGCCCTATTACACCACTTGGGTGTTTGAGCAGATGAATCCAGCAGACATCAAAAGTGACCGTTTTTTTGAACTAAAGGAAATACATGATGTTTTGACTTTATTTGAAGGTGCTTAACTTTACCGCAAAAACGAATGGAATACCAGGGAAACATCCTAAAAATGAAGACCGAATTGGCCGATCCAATTCAATACGGCCTGCCCATTGGCGATCAGCAGGTAAACATGAACGAGTTGATTGGGCAGCAGATCCAGTTTCGATTCGATGGACAAATTAACTGCATTTCGTGCGGAAAGAAGACCAAAACATCATTTGGACAGGGGTTTTGTTATTCCTGTTTTCAGACTGTTCCCGAAGCCGACGAATCGGTGATGCGCCCCGAATTATCGAAAGCGCAGTTTGGCGTGGCTCGCGACTTGGCTTGGGCCGAAGAACATGACTTAATTGAGCATTACGTCTATTTTGCGGTATCGAGTGAGCTGAAAATCGGTGTGACCAGGTATCATCAGATTCCAACCCGTTGGATTGACCAGGGAGCAAGCCGGGCCATTAAGCTGGCAAAAACCCCCAATCGGCACATTGCCGGTATTATCGAGGTGTTGCTGAAAAAGCATTTCACCGATAAAACCAACTGGCGGGCCATGCTTCAGAATCAGGTGGATGATTCCATTCAACTGGACGAAGAAAAACAGAAAGCCCGCGATTTGATGCCAAGAGAGTTACAACAATATTTTTCTGAAGAAAACGAGGTCGTTGAGTTGCATTATCCGGTGATCAGCTACCCGGGCAAAGTGAGTAGTGTTAGCTTCGATAAAAAATCGGTGATTGAAGGAAAACTAACTGGAATTAAAGGGCAATACCTACTCTTCGAACAAAACCAGGCTCTCAACATTCGGAAACACAACGGCTACTTTTTAAGTCTTTCTGTTCATTCGTAAGTAGCCTGGATGTCCATTTAAAAAATCGTAGACGAGTGGGCGGAATGGCTTTGTAATTGCTAATTCGCTGTTTTTGAATCTATTTTTTATAACATGAATTTAAAGGAACAATTGGGAGAAAGCGCATTCTCTACTGAGCTTTTTTTCATTATTTTAGGCTTTTGAAAAAAACCTGATGGCAAATAAGATAACTATGGAGAATCAAGACTGGAAAACGATTGGCTTCGGCTATCGCAAAACAAACTACAACGTTCGCTGCTATTACAAAAACGGAGCGTGGGGACCGCTCGAATTGAGCGACTCAGAATACATCAATATCCACATGTCGGCTACGGCACTTCATTACGGGCAGGAAGCTTTTGAGGGGCTGAAAGCCTTTATGGGCAAAGATGGCAAAGTCCGTATTTTTCGGATGGACGAAAACGCCAAACGCATGCAAAATTCAAGCGATGGTATTTTAATGGAACGTATGCCGGTTGACAAGTTTCAGGAGGCGGTGAAGTTGGCCGTGGAAAAAAACCTGGATTTTGTGCCGCCTTACGGATGCGGCGCCTCGTTGTACATCCGTCCTTTGCTGATTGGCAGCGGACCTCAAATTGGTGTAAAACCCGCCGAAGAGTACCTGTTTATTGTTTTTGTAATGCCGGTTGGGCCGTATTTCCCTGAGGGGTTTAAACCTACTGATTTGCTGATTATGCGCAAGTTTGACCGTGCCGCGCCACAGGGGACCGGAAAATACAAGGTTGGTGGCAACTATGCAGCGAGCCTAACGGCCGGTAAAAAGGCTAAGGCCGAAGGCTATTCAGCGGTGCTTTATTTGGATTCGCGGGAAAAAAAGTACATCGATGAATGTGGTCCGGCCAACTTCTTCGGAATTAAAAACGACACATACATTACGCCCGAGTCTGATTCGATTTTGCCATCGATTACCAACAAAAGCCTGATGCAAATTGCACAGGATATTGGCCTGAAAGTAGAGCGCCGCAAAGTGCCGGTTGAAGAACTGGAATCCTTTGAGGAAGTGGGAGCTTGCGGAACAGCGGCTGTCATTTCGCCGATCAAAAGGATTTACGATGACGACCTGGACAAAGAATACAACTACGGAACCGACCCCGGGCCCTGGAGTACCAAGCTTTACGAAAAGCTGCGGGCCATTCAGGATGGCGATGCGCCAGACCCTTACGGATGGGTAACCGTGATTGATTGATTGATTTTGAAAACAATGAAGCATAAAACCTCATTCCTACTTTTGAATGAGGTTTTATGCTTCAGACACTATGTTTCCTATTACAGGTTTGATCTGGTTAAAATTATTTCTGACTGGAACGAAATGGGATTAGGTTGTATATTGAATAAAAAAATCAACTTCTATGAAAAACGCAAAAATCATATTCGCGTGTTGTGTCCTTTTTTCCTTAGCTTCGTGTCATTTGGATTTTTCAGTAGAGAAGGACTCGAAAGAAAAGAAGGATACCATTGATGGAGTAGAATATACTTTTCTAAGCAACTCCAGCAAGCGAGAAGTAAAACTCTTATGTTTTGAAGCCCGACAATTCGAGTTCCAAGTTTATTTTATCGGTCTCGATCAACCCATTCAGCAATCGTTGAGCTGGGGAGATTTTGAAGAAAAGTTGGATGAACCCGATTATGATTTCGTGTCGGTTGACAGCCTTTCATTTTTGGTGAGTGAGGCCAAAGACCAGATTGATTTAAACTATCACCTCAGGTTTATGGGGGAGCAGCAAACGCTTGCCAGTGTTACCTTTCAGATGAGTAAAACGGATGACTCCTGGGTGATTCACTAATTCTGCAACGGTAGATGAATGCAAAATGAAGTTGGTTACTTCTGAAAAATGCTCGCATCTTTATGGGCAATTAAAGTCTCAGGTATAATTTCGGATAAACCAGTTGAAGAGTAAGATGAAAAGGCCGATGAACACCATCAAATACAATCGGTCAGCCGTAAGTTGACGCGTTTTTTCACGCTTGATTTTTTCAAGAAAAGATTTTTTCCTGGATTCTGACACTTCTTTGAACCTCAGCGGAATAACTTTACCCTCATAAATTCCGGGATCACTCTTTTGAAACGGATTGCTTTTTTTTCGAAGTTCCCGGTTGGCTTTCATCCGGGCAATCATATCGGCAACATGACCAGCACTGCTAAGAAACATGGGCGTGAGTTTTGATAAACAATTTACGCCAAATTATTCACTCGACCAATCGAGCAAACGTTTTTCCCCGTTCAGGTTCTGAAGGTCCCCAATTTCCTGCGTTACTTCAATCACCCCTTGGTAGGCTCCCTGCTCATTGCGCATTGCAAAATACTGAATCAGAATTTTCTCAGACTTAAAATTAATCCAAAAGCTGGCTTGGTCTTTTTCTCCTTTTCGGAAAGCTGACACGATTTCTTCGACGATATGTACACTTTCAGGCGGATGGCAGTTGTGCACCTGGCGCCCTAAAATGGCCTTGGTGCGCGGAAAAATCCGCTTTTTTGGCGTTGAAAAAAAGCGCACGGTATCGTACTCATCGACATAAGTAATATCGACCGGAAGGTGATTAAAAATCCCGATAATTTGTTCGACCCGGAGTTGGCCTGTTCCCAGGTTGACGGTGGTTCCATCTGTAAAAACAGGAGTGGAAACCGATTCCGGCTTTTCCGGCGAAACATAGGGAAAGCCAATTTCCTGGCTGTCGATCAGCATTTGGTGAATGGCTTCCTGCGGAATGGTTTCCAGAATATGTGGAAATAGAATGTGTTCTTCGCGAAAGCGGATGGCAAAAAGGTTAAAAAACAGATCGCCCAACAGCTTGTTTGTTTTTTTCAGGTCGAATTCCGGTTCGTTCAAAGCCGCGTCCAGGTCTTTCATTTGGCGGCGAATATCATCGTGGTATGACCACATCAACTGCACACAGTGAAAGTCGGTCCAGTGTGTTTCCAAGGCGGGAAAGAGTACATTTTCTTTGATTTGATAGTGTTGATCAAACAAACGGAGCCGGCCAAGTTTCACTTTCAACTGTTGGCGTGTTTCTTGGTCATCCGGATTTTGATTCATGTTTTTTACCGCTTTTTTCATGGATTTCAGCAGGTTTTCCATGGCCGTATTGTTTCGGATCAGCAAATCCAAAAAACTATCTTCCGCAGGTTTGATGGCTGGATAAGCCATCAAAGGTGCATGAAACAGGTGCAGAATTTTGTTGGTAGCGGTTTTCAGCTCCGGATAATTCTGGTTTTGATGCTCATTGACCAGCACATCAAAAAGGGTAATCACTTCGGATGGAATTACCTGGCTGATCAGTTTCTCATTTTCGCGCACCAGCTTTCCCTTGTCGGTAGTGACCATCATTTCGTGTGCAAAGCGGGCCAGCGCGTTTACCCGATTCTGTTTCTTATTGGTAAATTCAGACATGGTATTTCCTAATTTGGTGGCCAAAATAAGAAAAATCTGCGAAGCGCGCCTTCTGGTATGTAACAACTGAGGATTGGAGCAATTTATTTTTCGCTGTTTTGCATCGAGTTAATTTGCCTGAGAATATCTTCTGCTTCAACGTAGCGCTTTTCGGCTTCGCGGCGGTTAATTTTTGAAAGCTCGTGGTAGGCTTTCATCAGCTGGCTATATTTTGCCTGAAGTTTTTCAACTTCTGATTTACGTTTGAAAAATCGAAACATGGTGCTTACGAATTAAATTGTTTGTCGAGCCAATGGTACCGGTAATTGAAAATTGATTGAAGTTGCCTGCGCACAAAAACACGATGCGCAACCTGTCCGAGCCAGCCCAAAGGCAGTTTGTAACTCACCCTATCGGTGATTAGAACGCCGGATGCCGTTTCCGAGAAATGATGCTCGTGATGCCACATGGTGTAGGGGCCGAATCGTTGCTCGTCAACAAAGAATTGTTTCTCCTGAACTTGGGTAATTTCAGTCACCCAATGGGTTGTAAATCCTTTAAAGGGAGAGACCCGATAAGTGATAATTTGACCGGCATACATCGGCTTCGGGTCATCCGAGGTAATCTGAAACTGCATATGCTGAGGAGTAATCCGCCCCAAATTGGCCGGGTTGGAAAAAAACTCCCAAGCTTCGTCGAGCGAAACCGGAAGCTTTTGTTCTACATGTAAAGTATAAATTCCAGCATGTTTTTTAATGGTCATCATGGCGTTGAGGCAATGTGGATAGGCATTGCTTCAACTGAAACAACAATAAGGCGACTTTGTTTAGAGATTGCGATTTATCATTAAACAAGGTTGTAGTTGCTTTTTTTCCTGTTTTCTTCAGTTGTCTTGGTTACGGGTATTTTCCCAACGCGCAAAATTCAGCGACGAGAAAAAGCCCATCAACATGCCATCAAATATTCGTACGGCTTGCAGGCGAGTGAGTGCATAGTTTATTTTTTGCTTTTCAGCTTCAATATTTTCCTGTCGATTTTCCAAAAAGCGATGGAAATCAGTCTGGCTTTGTTCGAGGTTGTTGATACGTTCTTCTTTTGGATCGAAGGCTAAGAACGAACGGATACTGGTGTTTTCCCAGTTGAAATCCTTGGCATAGTCCTGAAGCAGAGATTCGGCCTGGTTTGGCAGCTCATCTTCCCAGTTGGTAAAGGGTCTGATCAGTTCCAAAAGATCCCGGCGCTTGACTTTTTCTGCTGATTCTTCAAGCTGATCGAGCCTGGTGTGTTGGTCATTAACCAATTGTTCCAGTTCATCCCAGGCGGTTGCCAGGGTTCTGAAATCGCCCACATCACTGACAGCCTGGTCGCTGGGCAGTCCAATGAAAAAAATATCGGAATGTTTGGTTGGTTCGTTAGCCACAATGTATTCCACTCGGTCTTCCAGCTGCCCCACGATGGTTCGCAGGTTGTGAATTTCAGGCTGGATTGAGGTAAATTCAAAGTTATTGAGCAGGCTTTCAATTTTGTTGTACGAATCCTGGATGGCATGCAGCTTTTCCTCCACAACTTGGTCCCGGTTTCCGGCAGCTTTTACATTGGGCGTGGCAAACCATTCGTTGGTGTTGCCCTGAATATGCAAATAGATGGTGGCTTCAGCTACGTCAGTTTCTGTCGTGGTCGTGGTTCCGTTATCGTACTTCCAATAGGTTGAGACTTTTACCTTGATGTAGGTTTTCTCCACTTTGTCAACCGGGATAAATACCTCGGTTTGATGTTTGTTGATCAACTCACTGTTAACCGAGAGCTTGATCTTGGTATCCGACTCCAGATCAATTTTTTCATCCAGCATTTCCCATTTGTGTACGACACCGTTTTTCTCGTAAATCAACTTGTTATACCCCCGGGAAATGATTTTGGCGTCGGCGCCCAAATCAGCATAGGTATCCGGAAAGTGAACGAAATCGGCACGACCACCTTTCGCTTGGGTAACCAAGTTGAATTGTTGCCCTTTGTTTACGTCGATTTCAGACCCATCCGGAACATATCTTCCCTCAATGAACAATTCCACAAAAGGTTTTCTCAGCGGTTCTGCGCTAAAAACCGATCCGAATGAAACAAGCAGAATGAATGATAAAACAGCAATTTTCTTCATAACATTTCAAACTTGAGGTATGCTTAGGACTTAAAATTAGTGAATTCGGAATGGCGTGCAAATATTTTAAAGCATCTGCCTTTCGTGTTCCTGCTTAGCGTTTGACAATTTTAACTGTTTTACTGAAAGATTGGTTGTTAAGTTTCAAAATGTAAGTGCCGGTCATTAAGTTTGTTAAGTCGATTGTCGCTGATTTTCCCGGGGCTGGAACTTGTTTGATAAGGCTTCCGTGGATTGAGTATAAATAAGCCTGATCGATGGTGTTGGATGATTCAATCCGAATAAAATCGCTGGCCGGATTGGGATAAACACGGATTTCATCGGTTCGTTCAATGATCGTATTTTCGGTTACAATGTGGGGTTGCTCAAACTGGCGGGTCGAAAATAAATGGTATTCGCCGGGAGCCAGTGTGAATTGTACGTTGGCGGAAGTGATATCGCGCGTGGTTTCTGCAAAATAATTGTACCACGTGCCTGTCTTTGGAAAGGTAACCGTGATTGAGTTTTGCGTGACTCCGAAATTCCCGACGGCAACCACATAGTTTTCCCCACTTTTGAGCTGGTAAGTTTTGGTTTCACCGGTTAACGAATAGGAAAAATCGGTACTCTGAAATTCTTCATAGGTTTGTTTCAGGTAGTTCAGTTTGGCAATTACCTGGAACAGATCTGTCCGGTTTTCATCCTCGGTGTATTCCCATTTAATTGGTTTTTCACCTAAACGTCCGTCGTAATCAATTGAATAGTCGTAGGCCAGTTCTCCAAATTGCCAGATCATTTTTGGGCCGGGAAGTGGAATAAAAAATACGTTGCCGAGTTCCAATCGGTCGGTGGCTGTTGAAAATGTTTTGGTATTATAAGTGCCTGCTGAGTTTCCGTATTGAAGCAGTTTATAAGTCAGGCGCTCTTCGTCGTGGCTTTCCATGTAAGTGACCAAATTAGCCTCGTTCCAGTTACGCTGTTTGTAAACGCCCCAGCTCAAATCGGAGTTGGTGTTTTCAACATATCCCATGGCTGCTTCGCCATAGTTGTGGTTGATGTTTCCCCAAAGCATAATGCCATAGTCGGCCAGTTCTTTTTCTTCGGAATTATCAGCGAGGTGTTCAAAAATGATGATCGCATCGTCGTTTCGTTCCCAAATCTCATCGGCCATGCGTTTCAGGTTGCTAATGCGACTGGCATCGTAGGCGCTGCCCCAGTCGGATGGGCCGTAAGTGGTGTTTGAAAAGCCTTTGGTAAAATCGAAACGGAATCCGTCAATTTGATATTCGCTCATCCAGTAGCTGTTGACACTGTCCACCAATTCGCGGGTGTACTCACTGTCGTGGTTAAAATCGTATCCCCACTGCGCATCGGGATTCTGGAAATTGCTGGTTTCATTGTACCACGGATTGTTGGCTGCCGGGCGGCTCAGCTGATCGTTCCAGTACAGGCGGGCAAGCGGACTTAAGCTGTAGCTGTGGTTCAAGACCATGTCAATGACTACTGCAATCCCACGTTTGTGACACTCATCCACCAGCTTTTTCAGGTTATTTTTGGTGCCGTAGTATTTGTCGGGGGCGAAGTAAAACGAAGGATTGTAACCCCAGCTTGAGTTTCCTTCAAACTCGTTTACCGGCATCAGTTCCAGTACGTTGATGTTAAGGTCTTCGAGATAGTCAAGCCGATCGATGACGTTTTGGTAGCTGTGGTCGGTGTCAAAATCGCGGATCAGCAATTCGTAAATCACCATCTCGTTTTTGTCGGGTGCCTGAAAGTCGGTGATCTCCCATTGGTATTGTTCCTGTCCGGTTTGAAGGACCGACGCGATTCCAGTTGTCTTGTCAGTCGGGTAGGGTGGCAGATTTGGGTAAACAACGCTTTCAATGTATTGATCGTTCCATGGGTCAGCGATTTGGTCAGTGTAGGGGTCTGCAATTCTGAGTTTTCCATCAACGAAATATTGAAAAAGATAAGGTTGCCCGCTGGTCAATCCATGAATGTCAATCCAGAAGTAATCGCCATCTTTTTTCATTTGGTAGGTTTCGCTGATCTGCCAATCGTTAAAATCACCGATCAGATACACAAATTCTTTTTCGGGTGCCCACAAAACCATGCCGGCTGATGTGTCGCCGGGGTAGTTAATTCCTTTCCGGTAAGTGGCGGGTCTTGGTTCGAGGGTAGGATCTTCCTTGACATACACGGCGATGGAGTCGTATACCGTTTCTTCACCGACAGTCAAGTGCGCGATTAACCATTGGTTGCCTGATGCGATGAATTGATGGGTCGTTGAGATCTCGCTTCCGGTAGTCTGAGCCAGTTGGGTATCATCGGCATAAAGCGACAAGCTGCCTTCGGCAGAAGAACTGGCAGAAATGACGATGTCTTCATTCTTTGTCAGAATAGCCTGTTCGGTTGGACTGGTGAGCGAAACATTCAAGCCTGCTTCATACACATCCACAAACAGGTCGCTGGTTTGCTGGGAGCCATCGGCTGAGCGAAAAACAAAAGCCAACTGAACGACTTTCTCAGAAGAAGGAACTTCGTAGAACGTGTTGATATCAGGTGAGATGACTAGCTCATAAATGCCCTCTCCTTTATTGGTGAGCGTGGGTTGGGTGGTATTGTTTCCCCAGGAACCAATCACATGTTGCCATTCTGTGTTTCCTTCAATTTTCACCCCGGTATGAGCATACAAATCGCCAGTAAATTGGCCGAGCCTGCTTTCTTTGGAGGAATCAAAGGTGATGGTCACCTTTTGGGAAGCTACCGGGAAAACCGGCTCAGTAATGATCTGCGCCCGAGCTTGAAAAAGTAAGAAAAACGATATTGACAGGAGGAAAATCCGGATTCCCATAGCACTTATTTTAAAAATTTGTACTGACGTTGAAATAAAAGGTTGCCCGGAACTTCCGGGCAACCTTAAGAAAAGAGATTTTTACAGCTTAGTTTTTTGTAAATGTTAAGGTCCGTTCAGCCAGGCTAAACCGGATGGTGTAGTTTCCGTCACCATCGGGGGTTGACAGGTTTGGGTCGCCACCTTCGAAATTGAGCATTTCGTATTTGAATTTGAACCCACTATCCCAATTGCCAGCCTCAGCAAAAATTTTGAAAGCATCGCCAGCCAACAAATCTGTGGTCAGGATCCATTCCTTGTTGGTATCATCCCAAGTCATTTCAATACCTGCATTGATATCCCATCCGTTGGGAGAACCAACCAAATACATCTTTCTGGTTGCCATGAGTTCTTTGGTGTAGATCATATTATAGGTGTCGATGGTCAACTTGTAATATCCTTCACCCGGAGTTGAAATGTTTGGGTCTCCACCTTCAAGAGATAATTCGCCAGGTTTGCCTGTTGCATCAAACTCTTTGTAGCCGGAGTTCCAGTTTCCGCTTTCATAGAAGAACTTATAGCCTCCGGAAGCATTCATGTCAACATAAGTAACCCATTTCCCTTCGCCTGCATAAACCATATTGAATCCATTGTCGATAGACCAGCCCGCAGGAGTCGCATCTCCGACAAGGACCATTTCGGCATCCAAAACCGAGTATTTATAGGACTCGGCGTCCGTGTCGTACCAAACAGCCATTCGGTATAACTTATATTCCGAAGAAGTGTTCGTGCTTGGAATGTCTTTGTTTTCTCCTCCCAGCAGACCTCCTTTAGGATCTTCGGAATCGTTAATCCTGCCCATTCCATTGTCCCAACTGCCTTTTACCGGGAAGAATTTAAAGTATCCGTTTTTTAATGGAACATATCCCATGTAGGCATTGTGCCCCGGACGCCATTTCAGCTCAATCGCATTGTCGATGGTCCAACCAGCTTCCGTGGCGTCTCCCACCAGGTATATTGCGGCCTCTTCGATTTTGTAGGTGCCTTGATTCAGGTCAAGTGTTACGAAGTATGTTTTGTCTCCGCCGTCAAAGGTGATGTTGCCGTTTTTGCCTTTTGGACCGACGATGCCTCCGTAGCCATCGCCTCCAAGGTTACCCCAATCCAGGTCGCCCCAGCTTGGCTGGCCGACAAATTTAAGCATGGCACCATCTTTAATCATCGTTTCAAGTGTGTACACGCCTTCGGATTTTTTGATCATCGCCGGCGAGTTGTCGGGTGCCCAGTTGGCTACGGTGTCGGCATAGTCGCCCACCAAGTATACCTCGGTTGGATCGAATGTATAGGTGGTGGATCCGTGCACAAACGGAGAAATGGTCAGTTCGCTATTGGTAAAGTCGGCTTTTACTTCGTACCAACCGGTTTCGCCGGTAAATTTGAAGTTGCCGTCGTCATCGCCTGCTGCTTCGATATTGGATGAAACGGTGGCAAATTTTCCATAATTGTAATTAAAGCCATCATCAGCCTGTTTGTCAGAAAAGCGGAATGATCCGTCAGCGGTCAACTTCAGGTATTTATAGAATACATCGCCGTCTTTGTATGAGGCCAGCGCATCGGCACTGCTAAACCCAACCGGAGTGGCTGTTCCCATCATGTAGAGCGCTTCTGGTACAGGAACATCCAGGTACGGGGCCACTTTCATTGAGAAGGCGGAAGTGTATAAATTGGCCAGATCTTCGTTGGCAAAAGCCCTGATGCGCAGTTCAATTTCCACCTCTTCGGCAGGACTGTATCGCTGCATAAGCAGGGCGTTTAACCCACCAATGGTTACATCCATTTGAGTGGCTGCCGTCCGGTCAAATTCAAGGGGATCAGCAAATTCATTTCCTTTTGTATCAACCTGAAGGAAATATCGAACACCAATCTTGTCAGCATAAGTCGCTGGCGACCAGCTTAATGAGACCAACGTTTCGCTTTCAAGTCGTTTAAATAAAACTGTGTCAATATCCGTTGGAGGCTGGCTTGCCCATGCGGGTGCAGTTCCTTCAACAATCGAGGTGACCGGCGGAGTCATGAAGTCGTCCTCACAAGACCATGCAAAAACCGCCAGAATAAGAATTAGAAAAGAGCTTATATTTTTCATTTCTATTGAATTTTACCAGTTTGATTAATAAAGTCCAGCTCGATGGTTCTTTCTCCTCCATCAATATTGACCCGGTCCTGGTCCCCGCCATCTGCCCGGTATTCAATTTTGCCATCCAGGATTATGAACTCGGCATGCCACCAGTCAGAAGCGGAAATGTATGGGTGCGTTACATGAAGTCTCAGTTCGCCACCTAAAAGGCTTTTGGTCAAAACCAACGTTTTATTTTCTGTATCTTGTTGAAACCTGTTCTCGTCGGTTACTGAACTCACCGGCCAGGCATCCACATTGGGGCCGGTAATGTAAACGTTGGCGGGTTCAATCAGTAACTTATTCGTTGCCAGGTTGACACCAACGGTATAATAGCCGGCTGTTCCGGGTACAGGGATATCTTCACCTCGGTTAGTAGCGTCTCCCAAAGTGTATTCGCCATTAACCGGATCTCCGACCTTTCCAATTACGCCTTTGTAGTCTACATCAGAACACAGCTTAAAGGTTCCGGTAGCTTCCATCCAGACAATAATCCACGAATCATCGGGCTCGCTATGCACTTTATTTAGTTTGAGCTTATTGTTTTGGGCAATGCGTCCCACGCCATCACCAAACAGGTAGAAGGTGTTGGGAGCAAAAAGGATGTCCAGGTAAGGAGTTGTCGTAAAATTGACTACAGAAGAGTACAGGGTGTCGACGCCAGAAAGCGAGTAGGTCATAATTCTGGCGGACAACGCCGCTTCCTGGTCAACAGGCAATTCCAACTCCTCGGTTAGGAATTCATTAAAAGCACCCACGGTGAATGAGAACGAATTGTCAGACGCGTTCACATCAAAAGTGGCCGGATTGGTAAAATCGGCAGTGGTGGCAAACTGAAGTTTGTGTGTTTTTACAATGTCCACTCCGTACGAAGCAGGCGTGTATGAAACTTCGATCGTTTCGGCTTTTTTGTCCTTTGATATGGCCAAGCTTGTGCCAAAGCCTAGAATATTCGTCGCAGGGGCATATTCCGAGTCGTTCAATTTGGTCATATCATCGTCTTCGCAGGAAACGATCGTCACTGCGAGGAGCATCATGAATATATATCTTAGTTTTTTCATTGCGTTCAAATTAGTTTGATTAATAACCTGACGTTGGCGTTAAATTCGGGTTGGCGCTCAAATCTGAATTGGGGATTGGGAATACATCAAATTTCGAATTAACGGCCATACCGTCTTTCACGGCGCCTTTCCATGGCCAGATGTAATCTCCGCCGGATAGTTTTCCAAAGCGTCGCAGATCGGTTCTCCGGTGGCATTCCCAGTAAAGTTCGCGTCCGCGTTCATCCAGAATAAAATCCAGATCGAGGTCTGCTTCAGCAATATTTCCGGAATCATCGCCATAGGCCCGTTCTCTGATATCATTGATATAACCAACGGCTGTGGCCATATCACCACCACTTCCTCCGCGAACAACTGCTTCTGCATACATCAGCAGGGCGTCGGCGTAACGGAACAGCGGGAAGTCGGTGTCCGGGTGTGAAAGGTTGCTGCCAACCACGCCGTCGGAAGTGATATTTTTGAATTTCCGGGAGGCATAGCCGTGTCTGAAATTGAAGATATCGTCAATTTCCTCGTTTTGTCCTTCGGTCCAAATAATGGCGCGACGATCTGTTTCGCCTGAAAGGTCGCTAAAGAGGTTCGTGAATGCTTTGGTCATCCGGTTACCACCCCATCCGCCATCAACGCCCGATTGAGAAGCTGGCATGTCGCCGCCAATGGTGGAGTGAATAAGGAAGGTCATACCACCCCAGGTTTGCGTATGTTCGCCATCGCTGGCCAATGAGAAGATAATCTCGTTGGTCCGCAAATGATTGTCTGCCAGGAACAGGTTTTCATATTCGCCTTCCAGGCTATATCCGGCATTAATAATCTTGTTGGTGTAAGTGATACACTCGGTGTATTTGGCTGTTCCGGTGTAGGTTTCGGCATTCAGATAAAGTTTGGATAAAATCATCCAGGCCACTGCTTTGTCGGCCCGTCCATATTCATTGGTCCGCGGAGCAGCCAAATCATCTTCAATCGCGGTCAGCTCACTTTCGATATAATCGAAAAGTTGCTGTGAGTTGGCTTGCTCGGGGAAGAAGAATGAGCCCACCGGGTCCTCATCGGTCACAAATGGACCGGTGCCAAACATATCCAGCAAGTGCCAGTAAGCCAACCCTCTTAGCAAGCGGGCTTCCGTGTTGTATGCTTTGAACTCGTCTTGCCCGTTGGTGAGAGAGATGAGGTTATTGCAGTACGCGATTTCCAGCGTTATCCGGTAGTACATGGCTGTTATAAACTCATTTGATGCCGTCCAGTCCATGTCATGAAGGTCGCGTAAGTTCCCATCGTTCCAGGCACAAATGGCTTCGTCTGTGGTTAATTCCTGATGGTTCCACAATTGGCGGAGGTAGGACGAAAAGCCACCATCGATACTGCTGATATCCGGGTTTCCATCAACGCCGGTTTGCCCGCCAACAACAAAAGCGCCATAGCATTTGGCCAACATTCCTTTGTAGGATTCATCATCTGTCAACTTGTCGGCCGTTAAAAGGTCTTCATCCAGCGGAAGCGTATCCAAATCGTTTACACAGGATATGGTGCTTGCCAATAATAGGATGAGTACCCAGATTGTATAGTTAAATTTTGTCTTCATAATTATGCTCTTTTAAAGATTAAAAACCTACGCTCAGTCCAAATTGATAAATTCTCGGACGAGGATACACATCGTTGTCAATTCCATTGTCAACTTCCGGATCCAATCCGTCATACTTGGTAATGACAAACACATTTTGCACGGAGGTATATAATCTGAGATTCAAATCTGTGCCTGTTGTCCTTTTCAATAAATCCTTGAAATTGTACCCCAGCGTTACATTATCCAACCGGAAGAAAGAAGCATCTTCAAGGAAATAGTCGGAATATTGCTGAGCGGTTTCAAATTTCGAATTGTTAATCTCGGTAGGCAGGTTGGTCAGGTATTCGTTTACTGTCAATTCCTGGTAGCGTGCACCAACAATCACGTTGTTATAAATCTGTCCGCCGATAGCAGCCCGCGCGTTAAATCCAAAATCAAAGTTTTTATAGTTGACCATCGATGAGAATCCCATAAATACGTCAGGAACAGGAGAATCTGCATAGTATTTATCATCAATGGTAATCTGTCCATCTCCATTCTGATCGACATACAAGCCTTCAATCGGTTTTCCATTGGTGTCATACACCTGCTCATACACGTAGAAGGTGTTTAGCGGATGTCCAACGGCATGGATCTGGATATTGTTTCCGACGCCAACACCGCTGATTCCACCGGTTTCAACACCTCTGTATGAGGCATCGTCGTAGTTGGTGAGTCGGGTAACCTTATTTTGGTTGTGAGTCAGGTTGAAGCTCAGCTCCCAACTAAAGTCCTGCCTGCTGATTGGGATGGCGTTGACTGAGAATTCAATCCCGTTATTTTCCAAATCTCCAACGTTGGTTAGCAAGCGGTCGGTAAAGTTCGTTCCGGCTGGCACCGGAATGGTATTTAACAGGTCTTTTGTATCCCGTCTGTATAGGTCAATTGCTCCGGTTAGGCGATTGTCGAAGAATCCGAAATCCAGACCGATGTTGTAGGTTGTTGTTTTTTCCCATTCCAAACTTTTGTCATATCCATTCGGACGAATGAGCGTGTAGAATTGGTTTCCGAGCTGGTATTGGGTTCTGGAATCGCTTAATTGGTAAATTCCCAGATAAGGATAGTCTCCACTGTTTAATTCCTGCTGCCCGGTAATCCCGTAGCCAAGTCTCAATTTAAGATTACTAACTGCAGAAACTAGATCCATAAATGGTTCTTCAATAATTCGCCATCCCAATGCGGTTGACGGATATAGTCCCCAGCGGTTATCTTCATGAAAGCGCGAAGATCCATCATTTCTCAAAGTGGCTGTAACCAGGTATTTGTCTTTGTATGAATAGTTTGCTCTTCCGAAAAAGGACACCAAAACATTTTCTGTTTCGTCTTTCGAGTTTTCAATCACCGTATTAAAACGATCCACTTCATAGGCTGAAGCGTTTGACCAAAACCGTTGCCACTCGTAACCGGCCATCGCGTCAATTCGACTGTCAATTCCGGGTAGTTCTTTTTGATAGTTCACGTAGAAATCAAACAGTTTGTTTTCCCGCTCCTGCGTGTAATTCCGGGCTACTCCTGATGATGCAGTTCTTACCCAAGATGCTTCAGGATCGGTATTGACAGTTCCTTCACTGTCCGATTTATCCATACCAACTTTTACCGTAGCTGTAATCTCCGGGAAAAAGTGCAGTCTATAGCTCACTTGAGCATCAGCAATGTATCGTTCAACTTCCGACTCGTCTCTTCTTTGTTGAAGCTGAGCAACCGGGTTGCGAGTTCCGTTTACGTTACGGGAGCCATCGCTTGTTAACCAGGTGGTGTAACCACCATAGATCCCCGTGTTGTTAAAGACCGGTTTCGTTGGATCAAATCGAAGTGCATTACCAATAGCGCCTCGCTCGGCAAACCGATTGTCAATGGTCATGTATTTGATTCCGGCATTTAGCTTGAGATGATTGTCAAAAAAGCTCGGGGTTACTTTAAACGTTCCGGTTTTTCGTTCCATGGAAGAGGTTCGTAAGATCCCGTATTGATCCGTGTAGCCAACCGATGCGCGAATTGGAATAGTGGCAAGTACGCCCGAAGCACTCAGGTTATGGTCGTGGCTGACCGTATTCTGTAAAATTTCTTTTTGCCAATCGGTGCTGGCATTACCCATTAAATTGGGATTGACAGAAGAATGTGTTGCGGCCCTTTCATTGACCAAGGTACGGAACTCATCAGCCGATAATACATCGATGTAATCGACGATTTCATTGACCATGACTTTTGAATCCAACTGTACGCGTAAATCCTGGTTGGCTTTACCTTCTTTTGTAGTAATCAGAATTACCCCGTTTGAAGCCCGTGAACCATAGATGGCGGTCGAGGAGGCATCTTTTAGAACGGTAAAGGACTCAATATCGTTTGGGTTGATGGTAGTCAGTACGTTGCTCATCCCGTCGATTGTTCGATTATCAATCGGCATTCCATCCACAACAATCAACGGATCATTACTCGCTGACATGGACGAACCTCCACGAATACGGATTTTGGCAGCTGAACCAGGGGCTCCGCCTTCGGTTTGAATTCTCACACCAGAAACTTTTCCCATAATAAGGTCCTGTGGCGAACTGGTAGATCCCTGGTTGAATTCGGAAGATGTTACCGACGAAACAGCACCGGTGGCATCATCCTTCCTGATTTGCCCGTAACCAATCACAACCACCTCGTCCAGTTGTTCTGTATCAAGGCGTAAGGCGACATTCAGTGTTGAAGCGTCGCCAACAACATGTTCTGCAGTTTCGTATCCAATGTACGAAAACTGAAGGGTTGCCCCTTTTTCGACATTCAGGTTATAGTTTCCTTCAAAATTACTGATCGTCCCGGTGGTTGTTCCTTTCACAACAATAGTAACACCAGGTAATCCTTCGCCGGTTTCCTGATCGGTGACCTTACCGGACAGACTGACAAGCTGGGCAAAAGAAATCTGTGAAATGATCAATCCCAGGATCATCAGTAAGATTTTTAAGTTTTTGCGAATAATCTTCATAATCGTTAATAATTAGTTTTTTTAATTCAATTAGAGCGTCATGTTCTTTTTTCAGTTTTCAACTTTTTTTAATGTTTGATTAACTCTTTTTTACTTCATTTTTTGTATTCCGAGCCGCAATGTTAATTTTTTTAACATTTACCTGAGTTGTTCTTTAGCAGACTTTTTTCTGCAAACGTTTGCGGTGACGTTTGCGGCGGTTATGTTCTATAACAGGTTGTTACTGGTGGGGTAGTTTGAAACTTATGTGCCAATCGTGATTTTTTGAAGGAAGAAGAAGAAATAAAATACTTATTTTTAAAGCGGGATAAACCAAACGCCAATTCCAGCTATGAGTAGCACTCAGGTAACAATCAAAGATATTGCCCGCATTTTGGGCGTTTCCGCTTCTACAGTCTCTCGGGCATTGAAAAATCATCCGGACATTAGTGAGGCAACCAAGCTGGCGGTGAATGAGTTGGCTGAGAAGCTAAAATACGAGCCTAATGCCATTGCCCTGAGTTTGAAGCACAGCCGAAGCAATACCATTGGGGTCATTATTCCTGAGATTGTCCATTACTTCTTTTCTTCTGTCATTAGCGGCATTGAAGACGTGGCCTATGATGCTGGCTTCACCGTCATTATTTGCCAGTCGAATGAGAAGTACGACCGCGAGGTGGCCAATGTCAAAGCCTTGCTGTCTCACCGGGTGGATGGCGTTTTGGTGTCTGTGTCGAAAGAGACAATCAAATTGGATCATTTGTATGCCATCCAGGAGCGCGGCGTTCCAATAGTTTTTTTCGATCGGATTCTCTCTGAAATTCATACCGATCACGTGATTATTGACGATCGGAAGGCTTCGTACGATGCTACCAGACATTTGATCGACAGCGGACGCAAGCGCATCGCTCATTTTGCCGGACCTCAAAATCTGCTGCTCGGTCGCGAGCGCAAAGAAGGTTACCTGCAAGCCCTAAGAGAGGCTAACTTGCCTGTTGTACCTGAATTGATTATTGAAGCCGACAGTTTTGAAAAAGCGATTCTTGCCACTAATCGCTTGCTGGATATGGACACTGTGCCCGATGGCCTGTTCGCAGTCAACGACTTGACTGCCATTGGAGCCATGCAAACCCTGCAACGGAGAGGAATGAGAATTCCAAAGGACATTGCTGTCGTTGGTTTTAGCGACGGGCGGTTTTCTGGAATCACTGAACCCAACCTCACTTCGGTTGATCAACATGGCTATGAAATGGGCACGGTGGCAGCTGAAATGCTGCTGAGGCGCCTGTTGCATCCAACGGAAGACGAACCTGCCCAAAGCCGCGTTTTAAATGCCAATTTGATTATCAGGGGATCCTCAATGTAAGCTTTACGATTCAAGCCGGGGAATGAATAGTTCCATGCGCTCGCCAGCTATTGGTTGGACAAGCCGAAACGTTCTAAAGGATTACTGATCACTTCTGCGTGTTCTTACGTCTTGCGTTTTTCCCTGGGATTTTGCACCCTTTCTTTGGAGTTTTACATGTTTTCTCCGGACGTTTGCAGCTTTTTTGCTTATTGCCTTTTTTCGAGGGTTTAAGCCGGATTTTCTCTGAGGGTTGGCTGTTTTTCGAGTTTTTTTGTGTTTTTGCACTGCTTTTTGGCTTTGAACAAACCCGGAGTGCTTTAGCGGCGTTTTCTTCTGCCTATCGCCTGTCTTTCTGCTGCGGCTTTCGATACCAAATGACTGGTTTTGGTCTAATAAGTTGGTCAAATGCCCCGGTGATCAGAAAATGATTTCAAAAATTCGAATTTTTTTTTCTGTCCCTGCAAACGTTTGCAATGCGGGTATCAATCGCTTTTTAGCTTTCATTTTTGGCAGGCATGCATCTAAAACAGGCCGAAAGACTTGATTAATTCAGAAATCCATGTTTATATTTGTAGCAGTTATTCCGAAAATAACCAACTCTATTTTACTTCCTTACTGGTGACCGGCAACGGCTCACCCCCTTTTTTATAGCAAGTCATGTTAATGAATGAAGATGATGCTGCCTGTTTGTTGATGAAAAACCGGGTTTAACAGTCATCGTTCTTTCGGATCGACTTTTAAAATTTATTGAACCAATTCTTTCAATTATGAAGCGAAAACCTGTGCTTAGTTTTTGGCAAGTGTGGAATATGAGTTTTGGCTTTCTGGGCATCCAGTTTGGTTTTGCCTTGCAAAATGCCAATGTCTCCCGAATTTTTCAGAGTCTTGGCGGTGATGTGGACCGGCTGGCCGTGTATTGGCTGGCTGCTCCGGTAACCGGACTGATCGTTCAGCCGATTATTGGTTACTACAGTGACAAGACTTGGGGAAAGCTGGGACGCCGCCGGCCGTATTTTCTGATTGGGGCCATCCTGGCTTCGCTGGCTTTGTTTATCATGCCCAACTCGCCCATGCTTTGGGTGGCTGTTGGTACGCTTTGGATCATGGATGCCTCAATCAACATTTCGATGGAGCCTTTTCGTGCGTTTGTGGGCGACATGCTACCAAGTGAACAACGAACCCAGGGGTTTGCCATGCAAAGCTTTTTTATTGGAACCGGTGCTGTTGTGGCTTCGCTGTTACCCTACGCCTTAACCAACTGGTTTGGGGTGAGCAACATCGCTGTTGGCGACCAGTTGATTCCTCTTTCAGTGAAACTGTCGTTTTACATTGGCGGACTGGTTTTCTTCCTGGCGGTGCTTTGGACCGTGATGCGGACCAAGGAGTATTCACCGGAGGAAATGAAGTCGTTTGAAAAGCAAAAGATTTCGGCCAATCCGTCCATTAAGATCGAACTAAAGTCTCCTTTCGAATTAATGGGCGCTTTTATGCGAAATGGCGTTATCTTTTTAGTGATTGGGCTGGTGATGAGTTTCCTCTTCTTGCATTTCGAACTCGAAAAGGAGCTTTACATTTTAAGCGGAGGTTTGGCGGTTTTTGGACTGATTCAATTGTTGACCGCCTACTTCACCAAAATCAATAAAACGGATAACGGACTGGTTGGTATTATCACCGACATGCTGAACATGCCCAAAACCATGGGGCAACTGGCCATTGTGCAGTTCTTCTCGTGGTTCGCATTGTTTGCCATGTGGATTTATACTACCGCAGCGGTTACCGGACATGTGTATGGCTCGTCCGACACCACATCGGCCCTGTACAACGATGGCGCTGACTGGGTGGGTGTTTTGTTTGGGGTTTACAACGGTTTTGCTGCGCTGATGGCCTTCCTGTTACCGGTGCTTGCCAAATACACCAGCCGTAAAATGACACACGCCATCGCCTTGGTTTTGGGAGGAGTCGGACTGGCTTCATTCTATGTGGTTAACGATCCGAACTTGCTTATCCTTTCCATGCTTGGCGTAGGTCTGGCCTGGGCCAGCATTTTGTCCATGCCTTATGCGATACTCACCGGGTCATTGCCCGCCGAGAAGATGGGAACCTATATGGGGATCTTCAACTTTTTCATCGTCATTCCGCAGATTCTGGCTGCCAGTATTTTGGGTTTTTTCATGAAACACCTGTTTGGTGGCGAAGCCATTATGGCCCTGCTCGTCGGAGGCGGTTCCATGATTCTTGCCGCAGTTTCCATCATGTTTGTCGATGATGTGGATAGTCCGGATAAACTAAAAAAACAACCTGCAACGAATTCATAGATGATGAAAATAAAAGCATGTCTTTTTGATTTGGATGGGGTGATTGTAGACACGGCGAAATACCATTTCCTGGCTTGGAAAACGCTGGCGGACGAACTGGGCATTTCCTTCACCGAAGAAAACAACGAATTGCTAAAAGGGGTTAGCCGCATGCAGTCGCTCGAGATTATTCTGAATCTTGGAAAAAGGACACTAACAGACCAGGAGAAGCTTCGGTTCGCCGATAAAAAGAACCAAGTGTACCTCGATTATATATACAGGATGCAGGCCGACGAACTACTTCCGGGCGCTAAAGAATTTATTGAAGAAATTAAGCAAAACGGAATGTCGGTGGCTTTGGGATCGGCCAGCAAAAATGCGCCATTGATTCTGCAGCAACTCAAGATTGAAGATCTGTTTGATGCAGTTGTGGATGGGAACGAAGTGACGGAAGCCAAACCGGATCCCGAAGTCTTTTTGAAAGGAGCAAAAGCCTTGAAGGTAGACCCCCGGAACTGTGTGGTTTTCGAAGATGCCATGGCAGGCGTCGAGGCGGCCAGGAATGCCGGCATGTTTTGTATCGGAATCGGTGATCCTACTACGCTATCGCAGGCCGATCATGTGATTCCGGGCTTTGAGGGTTTCGGGCTCCGTAGCTTGACAAACCTTTTTGAAGAGTAAAATGAATAGAAATTAAAAGCTTAACCAGTGAAAGATTACATCATACATAGCGAGTGGAAAGTTATTGAAGAGGGGTTTAATCCTACCAATAACCGCGTTTCCGAGAGCATTTTCAGCATTGGTAACGGGCACACCGGTCAGCGGGCGAATTTCGAAGAGAAATACAGCGGCGATAGCTTGCAGGGGAACTACCTGGCTGGGGTTTACTATCCTGACAAAACCCGTGTGGGGTGGTGGAAAAACGGGTATCCCGAATACTTCGCCAAGATATTAAATGCAGCCAACTGGATTGGAATTCATATGGAAATTGAAGGAGAAGAACTCGATTTGGCGACTGCTGCCGTCCGGGATTTCCGAAGGGAACTGGATATGCGTACCGCATTGCTTACCCGTTCGTTTGTGGCAACGATGGCGTCGGGCAAGCAGGTGGAGGTAGTTGCCAAACGTTTTCTTAGCATGAAGCAGCAGGAGTTGGGCGCGATTCAATACCAATTACGAAGCTTGAATTTTTCGGCGGCGGTTCAGGTCACTTCTTTCATGGACGGCGATGTGATGAACGAAGACTCGAACTACGACGAAAAGTTTTGGGATGAGGTGGAGAAGGAAGCTCAAGGGCAGGAAGCGTTCCTGTGCATGAGAACCAAAAAGACGGGGTTTTACGCCTGTAACGGACAACACACGCGCTTGCGGGTCGATGGGAAAGCCTTGGATGCCAATCCAGAAGTCCTTCAGAAAGAAAAACAGGTGGCTACCGTCTTTAAACTTCATTTGAAAGAAGGGGAGGAGCTGCTTGTGGAAAAATTCGCGTCCATGACCTCATCGCTACATTACAAAAAAGACGTGATGATGGCACATAGCAAGCAAGCGGTTCAGCACGCACAGCAAAAAGGTTTCGACCAGTTGTTTGCCGAGCACTGCCAGGTGTGGGAGAAAAAGTGGGAAACTGCTGATGTCGAAATCAAGGGCGATGTTGCTGCACAGCAAGGCATTCGTTTCAATATTTTCCAGTTGATGCAAACTTACACGGGCGATGACGAACGGCTGAATATTGGTCCGAAAGGCTTTACTGGTGAGAAATATGGAGGCGTTACCTATTGGGACACCGAAGCGTATTGTCTGCCTTTCTTCCTTGGGACAGCACCTGAAAAGGTAGCCAAAAACCTGTTGATGTACCGATACAAGCACCTGGACAAAGCGATTGAGAATGCCGAGAAATTGGGTTTTTACCACGGCGCGGCCTTGTATCCCATGGTAACCATCAATGGAGAAGAATGCCACAACGAGTGGGAGATTACCTTTGAGGAAATTCATCGCAATGGTGCCATTGCCTATGCCATTTACCATTACATCAACTATACCGGCGACCGGCAATATCTGGCACCCTACGGTTTTGAGGTTCTGCTGGGGATTTCGCGATTTTGGGCACAGCGGGTTAACTGGTCCGAAGCCAAACAAGCCTATGTGATGCTTGGCGTAACCGGTCCCAATGAGTATGAGAACAACGTCAACAATAACTTCCATACCAATAAAATGGCGGTGTGGACCTTAAGTTACACACTGGAAGTGATTGAATACATCAAGCGCGACCATCCTTATTTATTTGAGGAGATGATTCAGAAATGGAAATTTAACGAGTTGCAGGAAACGGCCGTCTGGCGCGAGATCATCGACAAAATGTATTTCCCGTACGACGAGCAATCCGGGCTTTACCTCCAGCAGGACGGTTTTTTGGATAAGGAAATCCTTCCCGTGCAGCAGATGAATCAGGAGGAACGGCCGATCAATCAAAACTGGTCGTGGGACCGGATTCTGCGTTCGTGCTATATCAAACAAGCTGATACTTTGCAGAGTTTCTATTGGTTTCAGGATGAATTTGACCGGGAAACCCTTACCCGGCACTTCGACTTTTACGAGTCGCTTACGGTCCACGAGTCATCGCTTTCACCTTGTGTTCATGGTATTTTGGCTGCCCGCATTGGTCGCCCGGAGAAGTCCTATGAATTGTACCTGCGCACGGCCCGCCTCGATTTGGATGATTACAACAACGATACCGAAGATGGCCTTCACATTACGAGCATGGCCGGAACCTGGATGGCTTTCGTGGAATCGTTTGGCGGTATGCGGGTCAAGAACGGGCAATTGCTGCTCGATCCCTTCATTCCGGAATCGTGGGAATCGTATTCGTTTAAGCTAAACTACCGTGGCTCACATTTGGAAATACAAATGAGTGATGAGCTGAAGATTACCAATCACAATCCCGGTTCTGTTTCGGTAACGATTTGGGGTAAAGAATATGAATTAGTTGAAAATCAAGAAGTGGTATTGAATAAAGGAATCAAGATATGAAGGGAAATATTATGGATCGAAAACTACTTGTGCTAATAATTTTCACAATTAGTTTTTTAAATCTGTATTCTCAGAATCAAAACTACAATGAAGTAGTTGATTATCTAAAGGAGAATGGAAGATCTCCGGATGAGTATCTCATTGGAAAGTTCAAGCAATATGACGTCATCTTACTTGCGGAGGATCATGCGATCAGAGATAACCTGCTCTTTGTGAAAGAAATGATTCCAAAGCTGTATCAAAACGGAGTTTTTACGATAGGCATGGAGTTCGGGGCCAGGGAACAGCAGCATCAGCTCGATTCGCTGTTATCAGCTGACGAGTATGATTTTCAAATGGCCCGTGATATCATGTTTGCATACAACGTGGGTTGGGCATATCAGGAGTATATGGATTTATATCATGCTGCTTGGAAATTAAATCGTTCGCTACCAGGAGAAGCGCAAAAATTTCGAATCCTGAATTTGAGTTACCAATATGATTGGAGTCATTTCCAAGGAGTAAGAACACCGGAAAATATGAATCAGGTATTTCATAAAGGAACACCGGACATGTACCGAGCAAAAGTTGTTGAAAAGGAGATTATTCAGGAAGAGGAAAAGATTCTTATTTTGACAGGTACATACCATGCCTTTTCAAAATATCAGATGCCTGTTTATTCTGAATACAGTGATTATTTCTGTGATTTCAATAACCGGATGCTGGGTAACCGACTATATAAAAAGTATCAGGGAAAAGTGACTAGTATTGCCCTTCACCAGCCTTTCCCAGGAAAACCAAACGATAAAGAGGGTCGGCAAAGTCCAGCTAACGGCGCAGTTGAAAACATCATGGGTGAGTTGGATCATCAACCAATGGGCTTCGATTTAGATTCGGTGGTCGGCGATTTACCGGACAATAGTTATTATTCAATGGGCTATCCTAGTTTTAAGGTGGGTCAACTATTTGATGGATACATCTTTCTAAAACCCTTCAGCCAATTGCAGGGATGCGAGGTGGATTCCCAGTTTTTTTTAGGCAGAGATTGGGAGCAAATTCATTCGCAAATTCCAGATCCTGATTGGCGGGGTGATCTGAAAAGCCTCAGTGAATTTAGACGTCAGATTGAAAGTTATGTTGATCTATCAAAACGCTATGTAGAACTAATAAAATGAACAAAATGAAATCAATATTGAGCAGCCTGGGAATTTTACTCGTGCTAAGTATAAATCTATTTGGACTGGAACCAAAAACGGAGAGCGGGAAAGTGATTTCTTTTCCTGATTTCCAATCTAACTATGTAGATGCCAGGAACGTGGATGTTTGGGTGCCA
>TARA_R110002050_G_scaffold39081_9_pt1 | contig 34493 bp, 30 predicted proteins | sample TARA_R110002050 | Tara Oceans TARA_R110002050 (sample SAMEA4396988) | marine metagenome | biome: Polar Biome; feature: [DCM] deep chlorophyll maximum layer (ENVO:01000326); material: water (ENVO:00002006), including particulate matter (ENVO:01000060) such as... | depth 25 m
CCCTGGTCCCATCATGGAATTCACCGAAGGGGATGAAGCGGTTATCCATGTGGTGAACAAACTGGATGAGCCCACTTCGGTTCATTGGCACGGATTATTGCTGCCGCCTGAAATGGACGGTGTTCCCGGTCTGGGTGGTTATGACGCTATCAAACCCGGTGAAACCTTTACCTATCGTTTTCCGCTTCGCCAAAATGGCACCTACTGGTATCACGCCCATAGTCAGTTGCAGGAACAGGACGGTCATTATGGCGCGTTGGTGGTTTACCCCAAAGGCGAACCGGTGGTTCAAGCCGACCGTGATTATGTGGTGTTACTGTCGGATTTCAGCAATGAAACCGGTCAGCAAATTCTAGCTAACATCAAAAAAAGCCCGCATTACTACAATTATTCACAACGTACTGTCGGCGACTTTTTTAGTGAAGTACGCGAGCACGGTTTAGCTTCGGCCTGGCAGGATGTCCGCCCCTGGGGTCAGATGCGAATGTCACCGACCGATTTGGCGGATGTTCGTTACGATGCGTTTCTGGTGAATGGTCAAACCAATGAGCAGAACTGGACCGGACTTTTTAAACCGGGTGAACGTGTTCGATTACGCTTTATCAATGCCTCGGCCATGTCGATGTATGACGTGCGAATTCCGGGTTTGCAAATGACTGTTGTTCAAGCAGATGGCCAATATGTTGAGCCGGTCACCGTGGATGAATTTCGCTTTGCGGTGGCTGAAACCTACGATGTGATTGTGACGCCACAGGCTGATCAGGCTTACACCATTGCTGCTGAATCAATTGATCGAACTGGCTTTGCTTTAGGCACGCTGGCTCCTCGAGAAGGCATGAAAGGTCTGGTGCCAGCACATCGCCCCCGTTCGTTATTAACCATGGCCGATATGGGTCATGATATGGATCATGGCGATCATCAGATGAAGCAATCATCTGAATCAATGGATCATAGCGGACACGATATGCATGGCGATGATCATCAGGCCATGCAGCAAGGTGAACCAGCCGAAATGAAAAGTGGCTGGGCCGATGCCAGTACGCCAGAAGGTCATAAAGCACTGGAATATAGTGATTTAAGAGCACTCGGTACACAAACCGATCTACGTTCTGCAGAACGGGAAATTGTGGTGACCTTAGGCGGCACGATGGAACGGTTTATCTGGACGTTAAATGGCCATAAATTCGGTGATCCGGGCTTTGAGCCCATCAAACTCAATTACGGCGAACGGGTCAGGCTGATCTTTAAAAATGAAACTATGATGGCGCATCCGATGCATCTGCACGGCATGTTTGTGCAGCTGGAAAATGGTCAACCGGGTGAAAAACTGCCCAATAAACACACGGTTAATGTTGCGCCAGGTACGGAATATTCGGTGTTACTGACCGCTGATGAACCCGGCGAATGGGCGTTTCACTGTCACCTGTTGTATCACATGTCTGCTGGCATGATGTCTACGGTGGTGGTTGCTGAATATGACGATGAGAATTTGCCCGCATCTCAACCCGCACAACACGATATGGGAGGTCATCATGATCATCACTAAAACCAATGTGTTTTTATCCATCGTGTTGAGCCTGTTTATCTCCAGCAGCCATGCCGATGAACATTATGATGGCCATGGACACGAGCATGATTCACAACTCTTCCATGCCTTATGGTTTGAAGCCCAGCATGGCGGTGGCAGTGAAGGGGATAAATCGCATATTGAATGGGATGGCTGGATCGGTGGGGACTATCACAAACTCTGGCTGAAAGGTGAACTGGAAGGTCACAAAGGCAAGTTGGAACAAAGTGAAATCTGGGCGTTGTATAGCCGTAATGTGCATGATTTCTGGGATGCCCAACTGGGTCTACGTGTGGATACCCAACCTGAATCCACTCGGTATTTAACGCTGGGTTTTAATGGTCTGGCACCGTATCTGTTTGAAACACAGGCTCATCTGTTTATCAGTGATTATGGTGATGTCAGTGCCCGCTTGAAACAGAAAAACCATCTTTTGTTCACCCAGCGTTTTGGCTTTGAACCCTATTATCAACTGGATTTCACTGCTCAGAATGTGGAGCGCCAGGAATTAGGGCGAGGCTTAAGCGAAGGCGAAATCGGCATTAAACTGTTTTATGAAATCACTCGTAAGGTCGTGCCTTATCTGGATCTAAAATACGAACGCAAATTCGGCCGAACGGCGTCCATTGCCAGAAATGCCGATGAAAGTGAAGAAGACTGGATTGCTTCGGTAGGCATCAAACTGCTTTTCTAAAACGCTCATTATCAAAGCTCGTTCCCATGCTCTGCGTGGGAATGCATCTTTTCAGCGAAAAAACGGTTCCAATATTCATAAACTTGATAAAAGTACGGTATATTCATTTAAAAATCGTTAAATGAATTCTGTTCTGCAAGTAGAGGCATCGCGTTGAGAAACCAAAAATAATGCTGTCAAAACAACATGCTTTCTATCGAGACATGCCCCTAAGCGATGTCTCAGAACAGCTGGCAGCACAGGACTGGTTGCCCTCTTTTGAGATGGCTCAGATTTCTTCTGGTGATTATCAAGGACGATATCAGGAGCTGGGCAATCAAGGTGTGAGTGTCGTTGCTGAGAAGCAAAATTGTACTATCCATAAACGCGGTAGTATGAATGCAAAACACTGCACCATTTCTTACGTTCGATCTTCCAATTATTCTCTGCGTTTTTCTGAATATAATACGTTTAAAAATGCCTTGTTCTTCCTCCCCAGTCATACCGAAATAGATATTCTGGTCGGAGCCGATGTGGAAACACTCTATTTTCGTTTTGAAGAATCCGCCCTGCTGGAATCGGCCAGAATCATTAGCCCCCAACGCTGGGAAAATGCACCCGACAGCCTGCTGCTTTTAGATGCCATCGACCGTAAGCCATTAGAGGAATTTACCGATTACCTTTTTGCCAATCCCGCAGTTAATCTGACTGATAATTTGCTCTTAGATGGAAAAAACATCACATCGTTAATTTTGGAAAAGGTGTTATTAACCATTGATTCGTCCGAGATACACGAAGCGGCATCACCAGATGTGATTGCCCGGCGGCGAGCCTGTGAATTGGTGAATCAGGCCATAGATTATGTAAATTCAGGGCTTGAGAGTCATATTTGTCCAAGCATCGTTGATATCTGTACCGACTTGAAAATCAGTCAACGTAATCTGCAGTACTGTTTTAAAAAAGTATTGGATATTAGTCCTAACGCCTATCTCTATCGGCTGAGACTCAATCGTGTACGTGGTCAACTGCTCAGACCAAAAGACAGTGATGTGACGGTTACCGAAGTCGCTTTTCACTGGCATTTCTGGCATCTGGGGCGTTTCTCCAGTGATTATGTTCAACTTTTTGGTGAGCTCCCTTCTGCGACGCTGCGTCGTGCTTTAAATTAATTTCTGTGCAAATTTTCGGTTTGCGGAAATCGGATAGTCGTAATGTATTCAATTGCGTAAGTTAACTGGATTTGTTCGCTCAATAGGAATAATCCATGAACCGCCATTTTCGGTTTATACGTAAAACAGCTTCATCCATCTTGATGTCATCATCTGAAGTCCTATCCCTTCACTACTTACATAAAACCGCTATCACATTGGTCGCAACATTGGTGGGGACGATTTCCGTTTCAGGCACAGCCGAGGCCATTGATATTAACTGGATCGCAGGCACTGGTGACTGGGAAAACGACAGCAACTGGTCTAATGGCTTCGGTTCAATAGTTCCAGATGAGGATACGTTTGCCTTTGTTGATAATGGCGGCACCGCCCAGGTACAGACAACCGACTCAGTAGCGGGTTATGTCTATATTGGCAACGTAAATAGTGGATCACTGGATATCTTTGGCGGCGGTCAATTGGAGAGTTTTTATAATAACGTAATAGGCGGCAACGCTGGTAGCAGTGGAGCAGTTACTGTGGACGGAATTGGCTCAAGCTGGCAGCTCGCTGGCTCAAGTGCCAGTTTAGACGTGGGCGCCTCTGGTGAAGGCATTCTTACTATTACCAATGGCGGTGAAGTGCTCAATGCTGACTCTTTTTTGAGCACTTCGATAGGTGACAATGCTGGCAGCAGCGGTACGGTTACAGTGAATGGCGCTGGCTCTAAATTGACGAACATTAACGCCGGCATATTCGTAGGCAACTCAGGCAACGGCACGCTTAATATTCTTAATGGTGGTTCGGTCAGCAACACATTTGGCTCTGTCGGTCGTCTATCTGGCGCTACAGGAACAGTGACTGTGGACGGCGCTGGTTCTAGTTGGAACAACAGTAACGCTTTAGGTTTAGGCGACTGGGGAAACGGTACGCTGAATATCATTAATGATGGGCTTGTAACGGTCGCCAGTGGTGCATCTACTGTTGAATTAGGACGGTTTGGCGGCACCGGCACAGTGAATATCGGTAATGGTGGTGCGGCAGGCATTCTCAATGCGGCGGCGGTTAATGGAGGCTCAGGTACAGCAACACTTAATTTCAACCACAATGAGAGTAATTATTTTTTTACCGATGACAGTACTTCGGGCGGCGATACTATCCGAATAACGGGAACTACCGATGTCAATTTTGTTGGCAGCGGCACAACATATATAAGTGGTAACAACACTTACACCGGCAGCACTAATATTAGTAGCGGAAAGTTAGTAGTGTATAACGGCGGAACATTGGGAAACAACAGTGCGGTGACCGTTGGTACTGGTGCCATGCTTGAAGCATTATCTGATCTGACAATTGGCTCGTTAGCAGGTAATGGTACTGTTGATGTGGATACCGGGTCGGGTGGCTTTACACTGACCGTTGGTGGCGATAATACGTCCACTGTTTTTAGCGGCACAATTATTGACTTTAGTTATTTAACTAAAACAGGAACTGGAACGCTTACCATGACTGGCAACAACCCTTATTACGGTGCCACTATCATTAATGATGGACTGCTTGTCGTTAATGGCTCCATTGCTAACTCCGGTATAACGGTCAATGCAGGAGGGTCACTGGGCGGTAGTGGCACACTAGGCAGTATTACAATCAATGGCGGCTCCCTCGCTCCTGGCAACTCGATCGGCACAATGAACGTCTCCGGTAGTGTTGATTTCTCTGGTGGCGGTGTTTATGAGGTGGAAGTGGATGCCGCAGGCAATTCCGACTTAATTAATGCCACCGCCATGGCCACCCTCACTAACGGCACGGTGTTGGTTCTACCTGAGGCGGGCAACTATTCGCTTAGCACTGATTACACCATCCTCAGCGCAGTAGGCGGGTTAGGCGGTACTACATTTGATAGCATCAGCTCCAATCTCGCTTTTCTCACGCCGACACTGACTTATGATGCCAATAATGTTTTTCTAAACCTTGAAAGAAACGCCTCTGATTATGCATCTGTTGCAGAGACTGCCAACCAGATAGCTGTCAGTACAACACTCGACAGACTTTTTCTAGGTAACGACAGCGCTGGCATCAATGACATTTTCAATAACCTTAATATTCTATCGGCTCAAGGTGCCCAGCAAGCCTATGACTCACTCAGTGGTGTGCAGCACACCCACAGCAATCTAATCGCTTTGCAATCCATGAATCAGTTCCAAGATTTGCTACTTAACCGTTTGCAAAGCGGCTCCCCTCTTGCCAATAACGGGCAGATTCAGCTGGCCTACAATGACACCGGCACGATGACGGATGCAGGAACCTCATTAATCGGTGAAAAGCCCGCTAACACTCGTGGCTGGTGGCTGCGTGGTACAGGCAGTTATGCTGATATTGATGGCACATCCAATGCCAGCGGTGCCTATTACAAATCAGCTGGTACAGCCGCCGGCCGGGATATCTTTGTTGATGATGCACACACGGTCGGGTTGGCTATAAGCTATAACCGGACCGATGCCAGCGTGTCACAAGGTAGTCTGGATGTAGACAGTTATCAGGCCGCTTTGTATGGCAGAAAGTTATTTACTGATAATTATTATGTGAGTGGTATCGCCGGTGTTGGCTATCATGATTTTGAGAGCAAACGTCGCGTGACTGTTGGTTTATCAAATACGACTGCCAGAGCGGATTACCATGCCTGGACCAGCAATATTGCCGTTGAAATTGGCCGACTCATTGAAGTTAGTGAGAATACAAACCTCACGCCTCTCGCCGGACTGGAATACGCCCACGTCAATCGTGCTGGTTTTGTTGAAAAAGATGCAAACGCAGCCAATCTAAAAATACGCCGTGACCAGCAGGATTCTTTACGCTCAGCTATCGGTGCACGTATTGAGCATCTATGGAAAACACAAAAAGGCTACCGCATTCAACCCACCGCTGAACTGGCCTGGGTGCATGAACTTATGGATAACGAAGCTCAGATGCGTGCGGGTTTTGCAGCTACCTCGCTGGCTAACTTTCAGGTCGATGGCCCGGAGCTTGACCGTAATCGAGCCCGGCTAGCGCTGGGTCTCGATATGCAGCTCAGTGAACTGAGTTCAATACAACTGGGGTATCAAGCCGAATGGGCCAGTTCTGATCAACGTCATGATCTTTCAGCTACTTTCAGAATAGCTTGGTAATAAATCCTAAGCTCATTCCCATGCTTAGCGTGGTAACGAGCTTTACCAAGCTTGAAAAATTAAAGCTATTAAAGTCCCCTTAATGAGAGCTCGCAGATTAACATTCAGCCAATTCTTAAACGTTATGGACTTTAAATAGCTGAACTAAATTGAAGCCTAGTTAACCAATACGCCCCAAATTTGGGCAATATCGCTAACTTCTTTCAACCAAAGTTTATTCACTAAAATTCTCGATTTCAGCTCAAAGCTGTTGGTATTACTGGTTTACGTTTTTCAGTCTGGTCATAAAACCAATCTAAAACTTGAACGGTGCATTTTTTGCTTATACATCAGATTATTAGACTTAACAGGTGTATGCATTATGTTCAGTCAATCTGCTGTATTTGATGATGTGAATCAGCATGCTCATTCGCTACAAAACTGGCCGCAGGAATACACCCAGTTAAGCTCAGGAAGGTTTGAAGGTTTTCTGGAAGATATCCAGCTGGATTCTGTTCGGGTATTTCGTGAACGAATGAAACAAAAAGTCGTGCAGAACACTCACACGCCCACCGGAAAAATCAGTTTAATGATTCCTCATCATATGAATGCCAGTGATACTTCGGATCAGGCCCGTCAGATCATGGCCGATGGGGTGACGCTGCTTCCCTATGAGAGCGATTTTGCTTTTGTGGGCCCCGCGGAATTGGATTACAGCGTCATAGCCGTTGATCAACAACGTTTAAGTCAATTGCTTAGTCCTGAAACCTACTCACGTCTTATCGGGTTTAATAAAAGTCATGGAGTGAAAACGGATCCTTGTACGTTAACCCGGCTTCGTCATCACCTTGCCTTTTTTCTGCAGGAGTTATCGTCTATTTCCGAAAACCCAGCATTATCAGAGTACCAAATCCAGCAACAAATCAAAGCCATTGAAGATCAGATTATATTGATGGTATTAGCCATATACGACACAAAGGAAACCGGTATCAGTCATCCCAAAAGACTGGGCAATCAACATAACTATATTGTGCAACGCTGTCATGATTATGTGACGTCAAGCGAAGGCAGTTGTGCCAGCGTGGTGGATATTTGTGAGTCGTTACATATCCCGCATCGCACGCTGAATTACAGTTTTCATAAAGCCACCGGCACCTCACCGATGCAATATCTACGGGCTGTTAAACTGAATGCTGCTCGGCGTGAGTTATTGCAAACCGGCTTATCGATAACTGATATCGCCGCCAATTACGGCTTCTTTCATATGGGTTATTTTTCGCAGGAATATCGCCGCTTATTTGGCGAAACGCCGAGCATAACGCGTAAGCTTTATGCCTGATGTTCCGGTCTGCCAGTAGGCTAATCCAGCTACTATAAATATCAGACCACCCAAATATTGATCGGCCACCGCAGAAAGCTGTAGCCAGCCCGGCAGGTTGTTCATCATCATATGGTGATGGTGTGGTCCAGAGTGTGTTTCGCTATACATACTAGGAAACACCAACATCAACATTCCCCACACCACTAACGGCATGATCACGGTGAACAGGGTTAGGTTTTGCCAATAACTTGTCTGCTGCTGTTTTTGTATCATCATCACACACAAGGCTATACCGCTTAACGCCATCAGCCATTTCATCACGCTATATAACAATGCACTTTGCATAAATAGCGGATGCAACTCAGGTAACATCCACACCCAGGTTAATACGGCAAAACCGCCCATTAATAATGTGAACGGCCAAAGTGATTCGACGACAGTATTTGCGACTAGGCGAGCTGATTGATGTTGCAAAGCACTGATCCATAATAATGGTGCAAGATGATGCACCATTACACTCTGGGCACTGTGCAACCAGATTGAATAGCGTGCCAAGGCGTCAAACCACGGTAGCATGCCGCTCAAAAACACCACATTTCCAACGATAAATAACAACGGTCGGCTGAGTAATTTATTAAAAATAGCCCATTGATGCAGCGTGATCACAAAGATCACGCTGCATAACAGATCGACTGCGGTCAGTAACATCGTATCGGCTTATTTAGAGCAACAACTGCTGGACGCAGATGCAGTATCAACACTATAACTATCTACATCTTTAGGAAGATCCATCGCCGGATTACCGTCAAAAAAGTTGTTGGGTTTTAATGAAAAGCCAACGTACTCCACCGGCATGATTGGAAAATCTTCTGGTTTACAGACATGGGTGTGGCCATAGGTATGCCAGACCACAATATCGGTGTTTTCTATCGGACGGTTTTTCGCCACATAGTATTGCAGACCATCGCCTTTATTCTGGTTGGGATACATGCCTGAGCAAAACATTTCATTTGGATCGTACGGCGTCACCCATAAATGCCTGCTGGCAAAACCGGCCCGTTTGCCAATATAACTATTGGGCCCAGCCAGCATCACCGGATTATGCTCTGCCACCAGTTTATAACTCGGCGGATTGCCCACTGAATTTTTCAGATTTGGGTTAATGATTTTCCAGAAACGCCCTGAAGCCCCATTGGCTTCACGGGTTGCTTCAAGTTCAGTTTTGAAAGTGGTTGTTTCAGTCTTAAATACATTACCCCAGGGATTGGTTTCGCTATCCTGATCTGCTGGTGAAAAGTTGGTTTCGACCACAGAGTTATTTTCGCCATCCAACATCATATGTAGCCGGGCATTAAAGAAATGTTGATGTGTGGGGCCGTAAATCTCAGGGGTAACAATGCCGCCAAATTTGGGTTTATCACCGGACACCATGCCACTGGTCTGGATAATGCCTGTTAATTTGGTTTCCTGCTGAATCGTGCCGTCCTGGTACAAATACCAGTAAAAGCCATAATCATAATTGCCCACTGTGCAGAAAAAGCTGATAACCAGACGTCGTGAGCGACGCATTTCATAAGTTTCGCTACGGAATTCATAATGCTTCCATAAGGTGCCGTAATCCTCTTCATGCATACATACGGCATTTTTCATCAGAAACGGTAGCCCCTGATCATCCACAGCAGGAATATCAAAATAGCGAATGGACCCCAGACAATCACAACCGAGTTCGAGTTGATTGGCCATTCGGCCCAGTCCGTATTCGCCACCGTCAAAGGCACATTTCCAGTAATGATTCAGGGCCGTATCCGAATACGGCACCGCCATATCATTGATACTCGCCCGATAAATTATGGGACGAATCCGTTCTCCATCTTTATAGCTGATTTGATTCAACACCAACCCTTCACGTGGGGTATACCCCACCCGGAATGACCAGTTTTGCCAGTCGACCTTCCAGCCATCTACCGAAAAACTCACGCCTTCCGGTTGCACGATATGTAACGGTTTCAGACCTTCTCGGGGTTTGCCTAGTGAAGGCGTATCGTAATTGCGTTTGGTTTTGGGCACCGGTGTATTAATGCCATCATCAATGATCTCAATAACCTTTTCTTCATTGAGATCAATAATCGCCATCAGCCCTTCAATCGGACGGGCATAGCCATTATCAACAATCTCATCCCGCACAAACGCCACACCACGCATCAAGCGTCGACCACGATATTTTTCATCATCGCCGTAATAGCCAAATGACCAGGGGTCGATTTGAATATTTTCAATATCTTTGTCGGTTAAACCTCGACGTCTTACTGCCGCCAGGAAGCCTTCATCTGCCTGCACAATATCCACACAGCTGAAGAACTCTTCAATCATTATTGGCGGCTGACCGCTGACTTCCGGGTCCAGTTGTTTCCACTCGGTAATCTGGTCAGCAATCAGATCGATTTTTGCTTCGTGGATTAATCCTGTCGCTTTATCCAGCACTACCGCAAAGGCTTTACGTGAAAAGGCTTTACCAGCCTCAAATGCCAGCACTTCGGCTTTGTCAGGCTCATCCAGTTGCAGATAGGGAAAACGACACGACGTGCTGAGTTGTTTCTCCTTTCTCAGCAGTAATGTGGCTTCAGCCAGCTCTTCAAGCGTCAGTGGATCTAACGGGTGGGTAGGTTTAATACCGGGTGTGGTTTCCGGTTTGTAGGATGTATGTAATTGAGTATTCATAGCGACCTCGATGGAATGACGTTTCTCAATCCATACTAGTCACTTCAAAAATCAGCAGTATCACAAACTGGCAAAAGTCGATTTAGTTAATTATGAAAAACGTTAATCACAACGCTTTGAAAACAACAGACCCGTTTGTAAAACAGGCCTTATCAGGCCACCACGCGGTTGCGACCTTGTTTTTTTGCACGATACATATTGTCATCACTGCGTTTCATCCAATCCCGCCAATTTTCGTTTGGCTGCAATGTGGCAATACCAAGACTGGTTGTCACGCTTCGATCCGGCAATAATCGCATCGATTCGATCTTCTTACGCAACTCCTCTGCCACCAGGAACCCCTCTTTTGCGTCAGTTTCATAAAGCAGGATCAGAAATTCCTCGCCACCCAGACGAAATACTTTGTCGGAACGCCGAATACGCTTTTGCAGTAGTTTGCCAATACCTCGCAGAACATCATCACCAGCATCATGCCCCAACGTGTCATTAATCTTCTTGAAATTATCCAAATCTAATGAAATCAACGTCATTGGAATCACATGACGCTCATACATTTGTACAGCTTGTTCCAGCGAGCCGTGTAACTGCACGCGGTTGGACAGCCCGGTTAACGAATCGGTCATGGCCAGGTCATGTAATTCATTTTGCTGGATACTGATCACCCTAACAAAAATCACGGCAAAGGCACTGACACAAAGCAATGTGGCGGTCGCCCTCGATGCCAGTTCGGCATCTAAAAACAGCCATGACATTGGCAATGACATCGCCAGTAAAACAATGTTTGCTCCCCAAGCGTAACGTTCCGGCAACATGAAATAAAAGGAAATCACTGCCGGGTAACACCATAACAAACCAATCAGACCCTGCTGATAAATAGCGAAACCCAGGAAAATAACAATGATGGGTGCCAAGCCAATCAATATCAAAAAAGGATAATAGCGACCATGCCAACAGTTCCAGGCATTGATGGCCATAAGCAAGACCACGGACAATGATCCCGTTCCTAAAATATATTTTTCCTGAAAAAAGTTATAGAGTGAAAAAGGCATGAGAAAAACAAAGACCACCACCGCTACCCCAACAATGGTTTTCACCCGAATCGGTGATTCCTGTATCAAGGTCTTTGAATAAGTTGTCACTTAACGTAACTCGACATATTTATGATGTCTTACTACCATCAAAATGTTTGTTGTCCACATTACGACTACTCCGCATCATGTAGCTTCTGATTCTACTGATAAACGTGTCGGAATGTCCTTTTTCTAATACAAACTGAAACATTCGATGTGTTTAAAGTCATGAATCGAGTAATTGCTACATAATATGCCATATTCGATGATGAACATATCACCTACTCAAAGCAAAGGTGCAGACACGCATCGGGTTTGGTTGATGGAATAGTTTAGCCAGCCATCGCTCAACAGATGTTGAGCTCGTTCCCATGCTTCGTGTAAGGAACGCATAATTGCTGTTCCTAACTATTTATATCAATACAAAATGAGATTACTTGCTGGAAACCGCTACCGGTTGCTGGCGATAAAACTGGCACAACAAACCATAAACTTTTGGCATCTTTTCCTTCATGATTTCAGGCGACTCAAAAAAGGCCTCACTGCATACAGCAAAAAATTCTGCTGGACTGGTTAACGCATAATCATCCACGGGTAATGACCGATGATGTTGCAAATCATTTTCCAATCGGTCCCATGCTGCGGTAAATATATCGTGCCATTCGCCAGGGCGCATATCAGGATGCATCGGCGGTGCTCCATTGGCGCCATCGCGCAGCATATCGATCTTATGTGCCAACTCGTGAATGACCACATTACTAGCTTTTCCATGACGTGAATTTCCACCACTTTGGCAAATGGCCTGCCACGATAAAATTACCGGGCCGCGTTCCCAGGCTTCGCCACTCAGGCCAGGGCTTCTGGGATGCACAACTCCGTCGTCAGTTCGATAAGGCCGATTTGGGACAAAGTCCCCTTCGTACAGAATGATGGTCTTCCAATGGTCATACCAGTGAAGACCAAGATGCAAAATAGGTACGCAAGCCATGGTGGCGAATTTCAGGCACATCGCGTCGGTAAATTGAAAATCAGCCCCAGAGAGCACGTTTTTCCGAGCAAGCAGGCGAAAAGTCATCTCTCGAAGGGCATCACGCTCAGCACCTTGATAACGTTCCATCACTGGCCAGTCGGCAATCGCTGACTCCCATTGGTCGGTGGTAAACCCCATCTTTTTAATACGCCGGGCTTCGATCCAGTCACGCAAACGCTTAAACATGTTTATGCCTCTCTGCTAACAAAGCAATTATCAGATTTAAAAAGCATAAATATGATGCAGGAATAAAGGGTCAGGTTATTTAAGATTTAAAATCTCAGTGAACTTTAAAAATCCGTGATAGAAAGTTAAGGCAATAACAAAAAGTGCTCCTATTACAATGAAAAAAATCAATGCTCTTTGTAACTTGTCTTTAAACTTTTTGCCTTGCATAGTTTTTTCAGTCTATAAATAAAACGGTTTATGAGGTCCGGTAATGGTGTTTTTCTGAAGCTGTCACTTAGTTATTTGATAAGCGTTTTTTGGTGTTAGCGAGATGGTCATACAGCGAATCCAGTAATCTTTTGAATTCCGTCGATTGCTCACTTAGTTCCGTATTATTGACTGCCTCAGCCAGCAATTCATCTTTTTTTAGACATTTATCAAAAATAGCATTTTTTAAATCCGCTGAGAGTAACTTGGTGATTTTACCTCTCAACTCATCAACCAGTTCTTTATCGGAATCCGGTGAATCAGGAAATTCGTCCAGCTCTTTGACTAACTTTTGAAACGGCTCTATATAGCCTTCCCTTTCATTGGCAATTTCAAAAAGCTGATGATGAATATTTTCTTCCGTTAATATCTCACCCATTGCGCGGTAAAAGTCGGTTGTTTCTATGATTAATTTTAAAATTTCCTGAGCATCGGCCTGCTCATCAGTGCGTATTATCGACATATCAAACGGTTCCTGAGGTTGATGTTGGAATATCACCAACAATGGCTTCGATGGCTTTAGGGATGACTTCAAATTCTACAGGCGTTGTTGTTTTAAATTCACCATCAGCTTCTACCGATTTGGGTCTAGAGGTCTGAATACTGAATTTATCAGACGCTTTACGAACGATGCGGTCGGTAGTGTCCATAGCACCGATTCGTAATTTAGGTCCGAGCAACAAAAGTTGCCACCAGCGTTGTGGCTTGATGAAAAACAAATTTAGCTTTCCATCAAGCAACGTTGATCGTTGATCAACGATATTGCCACCACCATAAAACCGACCATTGCCTATCGCAAGATGAATCGCCCTTGTGGAGATTTGCCAATCATCTGTTTTAATGTGTACTTTAAAGCTTTTATTACGTTTTATCGCTTTAAAAAATGCACCAAGATAAGCAAACACGCCAAAGAACTTTTTACTGTCAGAGGTAAGTTCACGTGTGACATCAACACCTAAGCCTACATGCGCCACATTGATAAAAAAATGTTCGTTATTAATCTTAGCTAAACTAATCTGCTCGCGTTTTCCATCTACGATAACCTGGGCTGCCGCTAACAGAGGCTCTGGGACACCAATAGATCGTGCAAAATCATTGGCCGTTCCCATAGGGAAAATTGCCAAAGTGCGCTGACTTGTATGTAACGCTTCTAAAGCTGAACTAATGGTTCCATCACCACCGCCAATAATAACGATTCCGTTTTCACGATCATATTCTTCAATTAGCGAAACTAAATGGGCTTCGCTTTCAGACTCACAAACGGATACTTCGATGCCTGAGACTTCCATGAATCGTACAGCTTCTTCCAACGCATCAGCTTGCCCATTGCGGCTATGCGGATTAATAATTAACAATGCGTGCTGCAAGTATTTATTCCCCTGTTAAGGTAGCTTTATTAGTCAACTTCAAGAGGACTATAAGTATTTAATACGATCAGGTCGTTAACCCTAATCAAGATACCTGATGTAACAAACGGGGTCGCAAAATCTAGCTGCCGTCTGAGGATTTAGGGGGTCTTTATCTTTCATCTCCGCCTTTAATCTGGCCTGATAAAGCGTCAATCAAGTCATGAGGATCGCTTTCTGTGAGATAAGGCAATTCTCCTCTACTCCAATCCTGCCCTGAATCGTTGGCCACCAATAATCACATCATTCCAGCGTGATGGCGCCACTTTAATTTCACCCGCTAATAAAGCCTGATAAAACTGGTCAAGGTTATCCTTATCTTTACGAAAGCTTCCAAGATAAGACGATTTCCATTGTTGATCCTGCTGGAAAAATAGTTTTATTACCGTGTGTTCATATTTTTTTTCAATCCAAAGATATTCCTGGTCTCCATCCATATCCAGATCCAGTGCCTTTAAAAAATATTGTTGTGTCTGCTGGATGTTCCAGTGATTTTTTGTCTCCTGTTTATAAATAGCTGTCAGCAACGCCTCGGGCGGATTATCAGATAACAGAGTGATGGCGGCGATAAATTCATCACGGGTGGAGCTGGGTTGTTCATTGTTGCTGTCGGCGTACAAAGCGTTGATTCTTATCAGCAGACCTGGATGGGTTTCGCCATATTTTGCTTTGAGGGTTTGCAATCCCTCATAACCTGGACGCGCCAGGTGGCGGCGAAAATAGCTGAGATCGAAGTCTTCAACAGAGACTTTGTTGTCGGCCAGTCGTTGCAATTGATCGGCTACGACCATTTTTCTGAAATCCAGCAGTGGAGAGTTCACCGATAGCATTACAAGTAATACGACCAGACCAATGGCAACATTCGTCCGACTAAGCTGATGTGTCCAACTATCCCGGTATTTGGCAATACCCCATACATAGCCGATAGCGAACAATGCCAGTAAAAACCAGATCAGATAAGCCCAAAACCGACTGAGACTCCAACCGTACTGATCAATACGCAGGCTCAGACCATAGAAGCTGATCAGACTGTAAACAGGCAGTATCGCAATACTGATATAAATAAAGCGGTGAAGCCACACCGAGTAAGGCCAGTTGTCCGGCTCATCCTGATACACGGCATTGACGAAAAACAAAATCAGCGCCTGCATCCATAAAATAAGACTGCTCCCCCCACTTTCCCACAGTGGTTCGAGACCGGTAAAAGGTAAAGCACCAAGAAATAGCAGTGAGACCAGCGACAGCAGCACAAGCAGAAATTTAATCAGCGCCTGCTGAAGGCGGGTAATGGTATCGATAATATGAGTGAGTTTGCGAAAAATGATAATGCCGAAGCCATTGGCAAGTGCAATAGCAGGGTAATAAAACCAGCGTTGCTCAAACAGGTCATTGAAGAAATCGATATTGATAGCTTTGAACAGTGCGGCCCACAACATCAGCAGCAGCCAAAAACTGCCGGCAAAAAGCAGTGCCAATGACAACGTAAGGAAATTACGCCATGACCAGAGAAACAACGCGCTATAAGTAACGCGTTCGCCTCTGGCCCACTGTTGGCTATACATTAACGCTTTAAAAGTTGCGATGGCCATGGTCAGCACAAAGCTGAACAGCAGTGCATTAAAGCGAATATGTTCGATGGGCGTGACCTGATGGCCGATGTAATACCCCAGCAGGCCGCTGAGCAGCGCGAATGGCAAGGTAACTTTAACCATTGCCCGCCCATTGTTCTGATCGAGCCCAAGCAATAGCATAATCGGCCAAATAAACATCACGCTATAGAAAGCGAATAACCACTCTGGCTGGCCGTGCGGCCAGTAATGAAGTTCAATGGCTTGATGCAAATACAGTAAACCGAGTCCCTGCATTAGTGATATCAGAATCATCAGTTTTGAGGGTAATGGCGTAGATTTATCCTGTTGATTCAATTCCATAGGGAAAGCCGTCCTTAGTTTCTTTTCTGATTACCTAATTTTGATGCTTACTTATATCATTACCAAATCTAAATTTTCGGGAACATGATTGCTAGATAGAAACAAAAACACTTGGTTGTTTTTTTAGAATATTCGTTTTAATAAAAGCTAATAGTTATGCAAACATGTTTGTTTAAATGCCGACATTGTATTAACCCATTATGAAGTTTCACATTGATATTTGATGTTATTAATCTTGTTATTGGAAAGTTGAAAAAACGGAAATTATGCTGGCAGATCCTTTGATTTTCCTTTGATCTCATACATGCGATGATCAGCAACTTCCATCACCTTATCAGGGTCAGTTCCATCTTGCGGTATAAAGGCAGAACCAATACTGGCCCTTAACAGATGCTGTTTGTTCTCAAAAATAAAGGGTGGTTTTATTTCCGTTTCAATGCGGCGAATAGATGAATTTATCTCATCCGAATTTTCAATTGGTGCCAAAACAACGCCAAATTCATCACCACCCAGTCTAGCCGCCGTATCTGCAGCTCGAACAACCTTCTTGAGTCGATTCGAAAATTCAATAATGACTGCGTCCCCGATGCGATGTCCATAGGCGTCATTAATTTGTTTTAAGCTGTCCATGTCTATTATCAACAAGCCCGCAGAAATACTTTTACGTTTAGTGTGAGCGACAGTATTTCTCAACCGATCCATGAACAATGCGCGATTAGCTAATCCAGTCATATCATCATGTGTGGCTTTTTTGAAGAGCTCGTCTTTGTCATATTTAGCTGAGAAATACATTGATGCAGCGACAACTTCTGATAACAATTCAAGCACTACTACATCACTACCATTGAATTTGTCGGGCTGAGCAGACATCGCTTTCAGAACCCCAACTGTGGCTCCGCGATGTTTGAGTGGCATAACGAGCATTGATCGCAAACCAATCTTCTGACAGGCGAGCCGATCGACTCTAGGATCTGTATCGGAGTCTTGGCAGAACATGGTATCGCCGGTCATTACGCTTAAACCGGATAGACTTCCATCAATTTTTAGTCTTAGTCCTAGTTGGGATGCAGCAATTCCGGAAGCTGCCCGATAGACCATTTCACCATCTTCAGCCAGTTCAATCGCTGCACCATCAGCCTCAACAAGCGACAGTGATTGATCAACAACGAACTGCATTACGGCCCCCAAATCCAGTCCGAGCTTTGCTATCTCAGTCTGAGTATGGATGACTTGCATAAGCTTTTCGCTCGACGACATTGCTTAAACCTTAATAAAAATTATATTTATGAAAAGTATAAAAGCTTCTTAAATAAAGATGATGTCATACCACATTGAGCAAACGCAAAATTGAGTCACGGGCTCACAATAGTTTCCAGCGGACAGGCAATTGCTAGGTTAGTTTTAATTAAACAACAACTTGTCTCAACTGACTAAGCGGCGTACCAAAACACGGCAAAAAAATGACATGTGGTGCCGCCCACAACAAATAAATGCCAGATAAAGTGACCATATTTCAGTTTTGAATCAGTGGCAAAAAATGCCACACCAACGGTATAGGACAAGCCACCAGCCAGTAACCAGAGCAAGCCTTCAGTGGGTAGGTTTGCCATTAATGGATTGATGGCAATCACGATCACCCATCCCATCAATAAATAAAGCACCGTTGAGAGAATAAGATGATGTTGTTTTTGGAATATCTTGAGGGCGATGCCAAAAAATGCCAGTCCCAAGACAATAGCAAATAGCGTCCAGCCCCAGATGCCTTTTAAGACCCCAAAGGTAAAAGGCGTATAAGTGCCGGCGATCAACAGATAGATTGCCGAATGTTCAATCCGTCGAAAAATCCGCTTCGCTTTGCCCACAGGTAATGCGTGATATAGCGTGGACCCCAGATAAAGAATGATCATCGTCGCACAAAATATACTTACCCCAACTACAAAAGCCGTATCAGAATTACGCACTGCATGCGCGATCAAAAATGGTGTTCCAATCACCGCACCGAGAAGACCCAAAGCATGACTGATTGAGTTGGCAATCTCTTCACCGCCGGTCTGCTCCCGCTTGTAGGTGGTAAGTGATGATCGCATACGCCCTCCTCACTGAATTGATATCAACTGGGTCATTAAGTATGTGCTTTTTACATTACCAAAATAATTTTTGAGGATCAGTTAGAAGAGAAAATTAGTTGTTGGTTTGTTTAAACTGGATGAGAAAAATATTGAACTGGAGCGTGAGGAAGCTCTATCAGTTAGGAGTTGTCTGATTAATTTGAATAGTTTTTTTCTGAGAGTTAAACCATATTTATCAAGTTTTCCGGCCCCTTGATTTTCGGAATTCCTATAACTTATTAATTTAAAATTTTTTTAAGTATTAAAACATATTTATCAAGCTTGCTGCCCCCTTGATTTCTACTTGATTTCCCCAGAAGGAGTGGGCGAGGCAGCAACAGAGAAAAGATATGCGGGTATGCTTTCACCGCAAAGAATTTTTCCAATACGTCCCAATTCTTTTTGTATGTAATCGATACTCTTCATAGGCATTTAATGCCTCAATAACCGGCGCAGTAAGCATTCAGTAAATTGAGTTGTTATATTGATTTCAGCTCATCAAGCTCTGCAATAACTTCATCTAGTTTAGTAGCGTTAACTTCTTCAGATTCAGTGTTAGGAGCAACAACTTCATATGCTTTAAATAGATAAAAAAGAGCTCCAAGATATCCGATGATTCCCAAAGGGCTTATAAAGGAGTTAACAACGAGACCAAGAATAACCCACATCAAGGCTCTAAATAAGTATCTTAAACTTCTATAAATCAGGACTGCAAAATAATGCGCGTTTGTTTCATGATCATCGATCCCTGTACCTAAAGCATATTTAAATTGGGCAGTTGTAAGCCGGCTTATTCTTGCTTCATTTGACTTATGAGAGTAAATCTTTGATATTTTCTCTACAGTTTTTTGCCCTAAAAATAGCAACAACCAAAATAACCCAGATCCAAGTGCTCCTTGTACAATGATTGGCCATTTCAATATGGCATCTATTAATTCAGTCATTAATTGTTCTTCCTTTTCTTTGGCAACTTGGAAACATAACGCCAAGTTAACCGGCACAGGAACCGGGAGCGTAGTGTTGCGCTAAAATGCACGAACTACATGCGCAAAAGCGAAGCGGAGGTTACTGTGTCCGCGTTTAACTTTTTGTTAGACCATTGCTTTTTTAATAGTGTTAACTTCATAGTCACTGTACTCGTCATATGTTTGACTTCTGCACGAATATTTACCTTGCATAATGGCTTGCCCAGATTCACTCCATATTTTTTGAACCAAAGACTCAATAGATGCAGAATCTTTTTCTTCAAAAACATCTGACACATATAAAGAGGAGCTTTTGTTACCCAAGGCATCTGGTATAGCAATTCCATTCGGCAGCGAGTTAACGACCTTCCTAATTACCAGCTTGTCCAAATCTGGGCAACGATAGATTTGATAATGCAAGTTAGTGCGCTTGCTGCTACTCGCCTGGAGTATAAGCGATGCAAGGTCATCCTTTGGATCTTCCTCTGCACCATATTTTGATCCAATGGGTTCCCTCAGTGACCCGATGATAAAAGGAAACGTAAGAGCATGACGCATTTGTACGTCTTGCCAATAATCGATCATTTTTTCCCATTTCAAAGTCATCGTTGTTCTTCCTGCCTAACAGCGTGTTAATGAGGCCGTTGGTCCCATAATAATTATTAGAGGGCGGCCTTTTAATTCTATCCTGCCAAAAGAATGACACCCTAAGCCTCTGAAATTATATAGTTTTTTGAAACTCAATTTCATACTTGAATTAAAAAGAGGCCATTTTGAGAGAGTGATGTCATTATTCGGGCCGGGTTGGCTCACTGAAAATGTGATTTTTGAAAAGACAAAATTCAAGAGAAAGACGGTGTTTTGAGGACAGCTTTTTCAGATTCATGGATATGCGCCAGTGAGACCGATGTACGAACTTTACGCCGGCTTATTAAATAACAGCAAGCATTTTGATGAGTTAACGTAGTGGGTAGCAGTATAAAATCAGTTCAATGATGGCGGGATCGATTGTTGACCCGAGATGTCGTAAAGTTATCTGTCTAAAGTATTAACCTGTTTAATCATATCTATATGAGCTATACCATCTTCATCATACGGATCTCCTGAAGCATAAAAACCCAGTGATTTATAAAACTTTTGCATATATTCCTGGGCTGAGATTTTGATGTCATTTTCTGGATAGGTTTGCTCGGTAAATTTTATGGCCTCTTCCATCAGGGCTCGGCCAATCCCTAATCCCCTGAATTTTTTCAGGGTCATCACGCGACCAATCGATGGCTTACTGTTTTTGATTTCTGGATCAACGACTCTGGCGTAAGCAGCCAGTTCACCATTAACCAAGGCAGATAGATGCCAAGCGTGGGGATCTAAATCATCTGTTTCCTGGTAGGGGCAGTGTTGTTCGACAACAAAAACAGATTCGCGAGCCTTGATGATCTGGTAAAGCTCAAGCGATGTAAACGATTCCAATCGAGACCACTTAAACTCAAGCTTCATGTTCATTGCTATTCCTGTTTAGACGAACTGATCTTCAATACTTTTCCAGATCAAGCCGATCAATCCTATTGCAACTACAACAAACAGTACTATAGCTTGAGGGGCATCAAGCACCCATAAGGTTAGCCCCGAAATCAGCAGCCAGAGTGCTGGAATAATAGTAATAAGCCACAAAACCCATCCCCTGAACATGATCAATGCCAGACCCAATGTCGTCATGACTGTGGGATCGGCATGAATGCCAAACACTTCAGCCTGGTACCAGGAACCGCCTGTGATCGGTGCAATAAACGGCAAACCAATCAGACCGGCAAGTGCGATGGCAACGCCAATAGCTGAAGCAGATGTTTTGCGTGGCCTGCTGTTGAGATTAACTCCGGCCAGCGCTATTAATAGCAACAGCAATGATTGAATGAAAAAGAAGTATCCAATATAGCCACCCGCCCAGTTAAGTTCGGCATAACGTTGGATAAAAAATGTGTAGGCAACAAAGGCCCAGATAATCGCAAGAACTAGACTGGCAAGCCGGGCATGATTTTTGAGTGCCAACCAAATGACTAGCACGCCTAATGCCATAGTTAATAAATGCAATGGCCAGAAGGTTTCGCCCATGCGTTCAAGCAGGCGGAAATAGATATCGGCAGTAAAGGGAATAAAATCCTGCAGTGTATAGCTGGTCCAGCCGTTCATAATGACTCGAAATAGTTTGCCATCTTTTGGCGGGTGCTGGCTGACGGCATTGGACTAAACCCTGCATGCATATTTTCACGCAGATGCTCGATTTTGGTGGTGGCTGGAATAGCACAGGTAAGGGCCGGATGACTGACGATAAATTTCAACAGAAAATCTGCCCAGGTAGTACAACCACATTCTGCCTTGGCCCATTCCGGCAGAGGTTCGTCGCGGCGCTTCACACCTTTAATCAGACTCCCACCATCATAGGGACGATTAGCAATGACCGCGATACCCTTTTCTTGTGCCAGTGGCAGTAGCCGGTTTTCTGCTTCACGATGGGTAATATTGTAGGTCAGCTGAATAAAGTCGATATCTTCCGAAGTCATGATCTGTTCGAACTCCTGATGGCGACGACCATGAGAAGTGGTGATACCGATATGGCGAATTTTGCCTTCGGCTTTCATTTCTCTCAGGGCTGCAAGATGTTCACGCCAGTCTGTCAGATTATGCACTTGTACTAAATCGAACTGCTCGACGTTCCATCGATCTTGTAGATTGGCAACCTGCTCACGGGCGGAACCACCAGCAGGACTCCAGACTTTTTCTGCTGAAAACAGACTGTCGGGAATACCCAGTTTTTGCAAAGCATAGCCCATGACATCCGGTGCAGAACCATACATGGGCGAGGAATCAATCAACCCACCACCCAGTGCGAAAAATGTCTCGACCACTTCGGTTCGGGAATCAAGCAGTTTTGGATCAGAACCAACATTAAATGTGCGCCAGGTTCCCATGCCGATAACGGGCAGCTTTTTATCACCTGAATAAGATTTGTGGAGCAGTTCATTGCTTGCCGCAAAGACCGGCACGGATGGCAGTAAAGTCGCGGCCAGGCCGGCACCAATCAACTTGAGACTCTGCCGACGGGTGAAACGATTGTTCATCGTTAGCGCTCCTTGGGTTATTTGAAATGGCAAATTGTCGGTGGTATGAGCAAGCCAATCGAGACAATTCGAGCTTTATATCATTAACAAAAGGCAGACCGTTTGGTGCGAAGTTCAGCCACTAATGCTTTTCTCTGTTTTCTAGCCCCAATCGCTGATGCCACTCTGCAAGCGATTCATTGAGATAAAGGTCAAATACTTTATCGTTTGCATCCGTCTGAACTTCAACCCAAGCCGCTTTTGAACCAATCATCATATGCGTACGCTCTGGAGGTACTGGCAACTCAGTATCAATTGCAGATGCAAATGGGTGCACCAGATCCGGCCACCTCGGATCCCACAGCCATAGAGCACTTCCGCATTTTTGGCAAAAATTTCTCTGTGCCGGGCTCTCCTCTTGTTCTCCGGTTTCGGCATTGCTTATTATTGCCTGATACACACTGATATTTTGCTTTCCCTGCACTTTCAGGGTTGTGTTATCTCCGCCCAGATTTATCGCATAGCCACCACTACCGGCGGTCTTCCGACATATTGAGCAATAACATCGATTGAATGGATAAGGGTTTAAGGAGTCGACGGTGAAGTGAACGCTACCGCAATGACATGAACCTTTAAGATGCATTCTCTACCTCCAGATATTCATGGCATCAGCCAACTTTATATTAACGAATAAAGTGGGTGATACGGCCGAATGATTAGATGCATAGTCCGTGAAATCTATTCACGACATATTTCTGGTTATGACGCTACGACAAGCATTTGAAAGATTTGCTTGCCGAGCGACATTAAAAGCCAGAAGATCCCCATGTTTTAATTGAGGTTGAGTAATTAATCCTCAATCCTTTTCCAATCATTACGATTCAATTGGCTATCGTTAAGCCGATTGTTTCTTAGCAACTTCGGCAACATGGGCGCCCTGGAACCGTGCAATATCTATTTCATTCTCCGATGGTTCTCGACTTCCATCACTATCAGCAAGCGTGCTCGACCCGTAAGGTGAGCCACCGGTAATTTCATTCATTTTGGTTATGCCCTTGCAGGAATAAGGAATACCCACGATGATCATGCCGTGATGCAGCAGAGTGGTGTGAAACGAGGTAATGGTAGTTTCCTGCCCACCATGCTGAGTGCCGGTGGAAGTGAATACGCTACCTACTTTGCCTATCAACTTTCCGTTAGCCCAAAGTCCGCCAGTTTGGTCAAGAAAGTTACGCATTTGCGCGCACATATTGCCAAAGCGTGTAGGTGTGCCAAATATAATGGCATCATAATCAGCCAGTTCGTCTGTTGAGGCAAATGGCGCCGATTGATCGAGTTTAACCCCCGCATCGCGCGCCTTTTCTTCCGGGATTATTTCCGGTACACGTTTGAGCGTAACTTCAGTGTCCTCGACGCTACGTGCGCCTTCAGCCACGGCTTTTGCCATGGTTTCGGTGTGACCATACATGCTGTAGTAAAGAACAAGAATTTTTGTCATTTTGCATCTCCTGATTGAGGTGATATTGCAGTAAGTTCTAACCGATGGTTCATGAGGCTTTAATCCCCATAATAATTAAAGAAAAGGTTTTAGTTCTCAGCTACTTGCAAAATTATTTTCTAACAAGATAAGGCTATATGTGTTTTAGAGACTGTTTTTGCCCTACTGATAAAAAGGCTATTTGAAAAGAATCAAGTCGTCAAACGAGCAGCGATTAGTTTTAGAACTCTTGATTGCTGAACTGATTTTGTGAGGCCACACAACTCTAGGGGCTGTTGATGTTTCATAGTGACGCCCGCTTGGCAGGGACTATTTTGCATAAACATTTTCTACTTTGAATTAGACCAATAATCGCTATACAATGTAAATCTTAATTATTATCATTTAGCATCAAACGTCATTTGCCACCCGGTTTTTGCATTTCCTCGGGGCAATGTTGTTTTTTCAGACAGGTCAGATTTCATGCCGAATTTTTCATCTCCTGCCTGGCCTATTGCCAGCCGAATTTTTGCCAGTCTGGTGGGTGGCTATCTGTTCACCTGGGGTTTGATTGCCATCACCATTGCTGGATTAATTCCGCTGGGCGTGGAATTTCATGATGTCGAAATGGGCATGCTGATGCTAGGTTTGCTGGTCTATTTAAGTTTATTTTTGTGGGGCATGGCCACCGATAAATTAATCTGGTTGTGGCTAATCCTGTTTGGCGGTGGTGTGGCAATGACCCTACTGGCCAGTGTTGTGCAACAGTCATTTTTACAAGGAATTTAATCCATGTTCAGTAGCTTTCGACAGGCAATGGCTTGGCTGCATACGTGGTTTGGTCTGACCTTAGGTTTTATTCTGATGGTGGTCTTCTTTTTTGGAAGCCTGTCGGTTTTTGATCGCGAGATTGATCGCTGGTCGATTCCGGAAACCCGCTTTGAACCTCAGGTAATGCCATCATTTGATGAGATGTTGTTACCAATTCTGCGGTCGGTTGAACCTAATGAAGAAGATTACAACACCAACATGCCGTTGTTGCATGATTTAAGTCAGGGGCCAATGACGCCTCGTACCGAATTACCAGCTGATGAGTTCTGGGCCTACACCACGCACCGTGATCCAGTATTAATTATGGGTGTTGGTTTTCGGGTGCCACAACCTTTGGATCCTGAAGGTCATAATCATATTCATGGCAATATCACTATTGATCCACGTACCGGCAAAGCCCTGCCTGATGATCAGTTAAAAATCGGTAGTAAATTTTTCTATCCGATGCATTTCAGCTTGAACTTGAACTGGAATCGAATTGGGATTTATATCGTCGGTATCGCTGCATTTATCATGATGGCCGCCCTGGTCAGTGGCGTGGTTATTCACCGTAAACGGTTTCGTGAGTTCTTTACTTTCCGCCCCAACAAACAAACCCAACGCAGCGTACTGGATTTACATAACCTTACTGGCATGGTGGCGTTGCCGTTTCATTTCTTCTTTACCTTTACTGGCTTACTGATTTTTGCCAGTTTCTTCTTTTTCCCGGTCACACACACCCAACTAGAACCATTACATAAATATCATGAAATGGTTGAGGCCAATGAAACCGGCCTGCCACATGATCGTGCCGGCGTTCCTGCTGAGATGGCTTCAATTGATGCGATGGTTGCCAAGGCCAAACAACGCTGGGCTGAGAAGGATATGCCAGGTGAAGTTGGCTTCCTGCAGATTAATCACCTTGATGATGCTAATAGTTATGTGAGTATTTACCGGGCAGGCAGTGATCGGGTTGCGTTAGTTGGTGAAGGCATGCATTTCAGCGGCACTACGGGCGAATTAATCCGTGAAGAACCGCCCCGCTCCGCCATTGCAGAAGTTGAAGAATTTCTAACCGGTCTGCATTTACAGCATTTTGAACACTGGCTGTTACGGTGGTTGTATGTATTTGGTGGTCTGGTTGGCGCCATCTGCATTGCCACCGGTTTTATCTTCTTTGTTGAAAAACGTAAACGTCAGCATACGCTGCAGGGTAGCTCTGGCAGCCAGGTGGTTGATGCTTTAGCGGTAACGACCGTGACTGGCATGTTAGTGGCCACAGTGAGTATGTTAGTGGCTAACCGGTTACTACCGGCCGAAATGGTGGGTAAAGGATACTGGGAACAGGTGGTGTTCTGGGGAAGCTGGAGTGTGATGTTACTGCATGCATTCTGGCGCAGCTCTGCCGTTCGTCATATGCGTATTTCACCTGCTTGGCGTGAACAGAGTATTTTATTTGCCGTGCTGGCCGTTGCTGCGGTGATTTTGAACTGGATTACCACCGGCGATCATTTATTGAAAACTGCATTTCATTACTGGCCGGTAGCCGGGGTGGATTTAAGTTTGCTAGTCAGCAGTGCTATTGCAATTTATGCCGCCAGATATCTGAAAAAACGTGAAAACGTTGCCTTACATAAGGCCATTGAATTTTCTGCACAAAATCTGGAGGCTAGCCGTGGTTGAGATCGTTTGTTGGGTAGCTGCCATTTTTGCCACTATGTTGGGAATGGCGTCACTTTCACTCACGCTACCGAATCATTGGCGGCAGGTTACAGGAATCGAAACCAGTCTCCCTTCACGATCAGAGCAACTTAGTCTCCGTATTTTGGGTTATTCCAGTCTGGTGGTGGCTTTGCTTTTGTGTCTTGCTGCCGATCATCCCTCGATGGCGGTTTTAGTCTGGGTAATGCTATTAAGTCTAGCTGCTAAAGGTATTGCGACCATCCTTACCTGGCGTCAGCATTGGCTTAAACCGCTAGTCTGGTTATTTAATCGTACAGAACTTAACTAAGAACGCGATTAGTCCTCATCTCTGGCGTTTTTCTCAAACAGATTTGATTTGCAGTAATGAATCACAATGATGGATAAGCCTAACAATAGAATCGCAACGGTGATCCCCAGAATACGCCAGGTATCAATGTTTTTCATATCCAGAATCAGGTAACGTGCCAGCGCTACAATCGCGATATATAACGGAAACTTGATGGGTAACTCACCCGACTTGTAATAGACCGCGACCATGGTCAACACTTCCAGATAGATAAACAGCAGCAATAAATCGGTCAGTAAGACGGTACCGTTTTCAAACATAAAATTTATTTCAATTCCCACGGCCACCAGCGTGGCGATGGCAACAATGATCAGCCCGATATCCTGGGCAATTGCCAATCCTTGATTCACCACCGTTTTAATTTTTTCTGACATGCAAGACTATCTCAATAAATTTTAAAAAGCGGATAGTAGCTTAGCAGTCAAATTTGTAAAGCTTATTGTCTGTTATTCCGAAAATTACCAATCTGCCGGGACTGTGGGTCAAAATTTACAGTCATGGACAGCTAAGTTAAATCATTGGCCTCGACATAAGAAAGTGATTGAAACAGAATGAAAGCCACATCACTTGAGAAATTGCTTTATGAATGAATTTGATTATTACTGGGAGATTTTTATTCGTTGGATGACAACACCAATAATGGGATCGGATTCCGGTATCACCATTTCGAATATGCTTGGTTTTGTATTAATTGTCTTTGTGGCGTGGTGGGCGTCAGCCAAAGTGGAGAAAATCCTGCAACGCATGACGCTGGGTAAGTCCTATCGACATATCGATGATTCTACTTTTTATCTCATCAGCAGACTGTTTCGTTACTTCATCTGGATCAGTGCCACATTAGTTGGCTTATCTTATATCGGGTTTAATCTGACCGGTCTGGCTTTTATCGGTGGTGCAATAGGCGTCGGCATTGGCTTTGGTCTGCAGAATATTGTCAGTAATTTTATTTCCGGCATTATCCTCATCCTGGAAAAATCGCTGAAAGTCGGTGACTTTATCGAGATTTCCAACGCCACTACCGGTATTGTTCAGGAAATCGGCCTGCGTTATACCCGTATCACTACGCGCGATAATATCGATATTCTGGTACCGAATTCAGAGTTTATTAACGGACAGGTCACCAACTGGAGTTTCAGCGAAAAACTCCGCAGAATCCATGTGCCTTTTGGTGTGGCTTATGGTGTTGATAAAGATATGGTTCGTGAAGCCGCGCTAGAGGCAGCGTCACATGTCCCTGGAGCGATTACAGGGGATCCGGGAAAACTTGCTGAGGTGTGGTTAACCGAGTTTGGTGACAGCAGTCTGAATTTTGAATTAGTGATATGGGTCGGGAATGAGTTAATGAGTCGGCCGGCTCGAACCAAAGCTTTATTTTTATGGGAAATTGAAACACAACTCCGTGCTAAAAATATCGAAATTCCCTTTCCTCAACGAGATTTGCATATTCGCTCTGGCAAACTGGCTGTATCGATCGAAAAATAAAATTTACTGTTCACTCGAAACCAAAAGTTTTTTGATATTTTTGAAACAATATTTTACGAACTCTTTCAGGGTTGGATCTGCCAGTTTGAGAATAATGGCCAGCCATCAATATCATTACCCAGCTCACTTAGCCAGTGACCCAGCATATGATTGGAGTTATGCCAGAAACTGTAGGGTTTTGGATAGGGTACAAAATAAAGATCAAATGTCCCGTGATAAATTTGTTGTCCTTGATTCTGTCGATAAATTTTTTCAAGCTTTAACTGTAAATCATCTACCGCTTTGGCTTCTGCTTCAATTGAAATGGTATTTGCGATAACAACGGTTATTTGATTATGAACATTCTCTATGGATGCGGGCCCAGAGAGTTGTTTACGACCTAATCCTGCTTGAGTGGGAATAAACAAGGCCCGTAGACCGGACCAGATGCCGTTATTCCCTTCGGCATAATACTGCCAGTCGCCGTAGGAATAACGTGTCATATCCCCTTGTTTATCTTCGATGATTAAACTCGAGTGGTATCCGTGATCGAGCACAAATACCACCCGTGGGGTTTCTGGAGTTTGAGGCGGGATAATTCGACCAGAGCAACCGTTTAACATCAGCATGATTGGCATGAATAAGATCAGCCACCATATTCTGATCGAAGTTGCTTTCATAACATTATTTAATTTTGCTGATCCCAAAACAACGTAGCAGACAGCGTTCGTAGAAAGACTCTGGCAGGCCACGTTTCATACGGAACAGAAAGTATTTTTCAAAGGCAATTTTCGCCCATTGAACCCAATGCCCCTTATTCATCCAGGCAAGATTGCGTGGGGGAATTTGTGGTAAGGCGACAAAAGCAGCGCCCGTGTGGCCCATATCTGCCAGACAGACAGCATTTAAACTGGCACGGGTTTTAATGGGACGATCTTCGATAGTGGCTTGAATATTGGCCACCGCTGCCTTGGCCATGCTTTCAATCATATAACCGGTTTTTGGGACACCAACAGGTAAAGCAGTTGCTTCAACAGGGGGAATCGCAATACAGACACCCACACCATAAATATTCGGGTAAGCAGGATTACGCTGGAATTCATCGACCTTAAGAAAGCCTCGCGGATTGACCAGTTCTTCATTCAGATTAGCTAAACAATCAACCCCTTTAAACGCTGGAATCAACATACTGTAATCAAATGTCAGTTGATGGGTTTTGATGGTCTCGGCATTATCGTCCACCTGCTCAACCAGCATCTTGCCCTTTTCGATGGACTTAACACGGGCATTGGTGATCCACTTGATATCGTTTTTGCGAAACTCGGACTCGAACAGCCCTTTTGAATCACCTACGCCGCCTAACCCCATATGGCCAATATACGGTTCAGGAGTGACAAACGTCATTGGTACCCGATCTCGGACTTTGGCCTTACGTAATGCCCGATTCATGATGAAAGCAAATTCATAGGCAGGACCGAAACAGGAAGCACCCTGAACAGCACCCACCACAATCGGGCCAGGATTTTTCAGAAACTCACGCCAGGCCTGGTAGCTGTCTTCTGCATGATCCACGGTGCAGATAGAGTGAGTATGGGCATGCGGACCAAAGCCTTCGATTTCATCAAATGCCAGCTTGGCCCCGGTTGCCACAATCAGAAAATCGTAATTAAGAATGGTGTTATCACCCAACAAAACCTGATTGGTAGCCGGTTTAATTTTGGCAACACCAGAATCATAAAAATCAATGTTTTTGCTGGATAAAACCGAGGCCAGTTTAAAGCTGATATCTTCACGTTTCCGCCAACCAACAGCGACCCAGGGGTTGCTGGGTACAAAGTGAAATATCGGCGTATTGGAAACTACGCTGATATGGTGTGTTTTATCGAGAGCTGCACGGCATTCATAAGCAGCGGGTAAACCGCCGGTACTTGCTCCGATAATGACAATATGTGCCATACCTATCCTGAATTAATGCAGCGTATCCGAGTCATTCTGAATGTTAAGCGGGTCACTGAACAAGCCTGCCACATCCACTGGATCGAATTGATAATGGGTATTGCAGAACTCACAGGCCAACTCAACAAAGCCTCGTTCGGCAATAATATCTTCTGCTTCCTGCCGTCCCAATAACTTGATGGTATCAGCCACTCGCTGGCGAGAACAGGTACAGGCAAATTCCAATACAGTTGTGCTCAATAGTCGTACCATTTCTTCGTTAAATAATCGATATAACAAAGAGACTGCATCCAGGTTCAGCAGTTCTTCGTAGGTTACGGTATCGGCCAGAAAATTAATTCTCGTCCAGTTTTCATCATGCTGCTCCGGATCCTGATCAGGTAATTGTTGCAGCATCAAACCACCGGCAGTCTGGTCATCGGTAGATAACCAGATACGGGTTTTTAATTGCTCAGATTGCGCAAAGTACATTTCCAGCATTTCGGCAATTGACTCGCCCTGGACGCTGACAATACCCTGATAAGGTTGTTTGGCTTCAACATTTTCAATGGTAATCGCCAGATTACCGTCGCCGAGCATTTGCTGCATCGTGGCATCATCTGCAATTTCCCCCTCCCAGTTCGCTAAACCACGGAGAGTGTGATCACTGGTGCATTCAACCATTAATAACGATACCGGACCATCGGAACGACATTGCAATACCAATCGACCGGACATTTTGACTGTTTCAGCCAATAGCGCTGCCGCAGCCAGCATTTCTCCCAACAAGCCAGCCACTGCTGGTGGATATTCCCGTTGAACTTTAACTGTTTGCCAGGTTTTTTTAAGTTGCACCCATTCACCACGGATGGCGGCATTATCAAAGATGAAACGTTGTAAATGATCTGCCTGAATGGCGTCGTCTTGCATGATGAATCCTCAAACTGCATCTATAGCGGGTGGTTATATGGAAAATGAAGCTGCCGAATGATAGCAACATTTTAACGTATCTGATTACAAGTGGGGTTTAACCCACAGAAGATCAAGACACAAACTATCAGCGACTGCGGGCGACTAAAAACTCCCTCAGAGCAGCTGGTAAATGCGACTGAATATTCTTGCTGATTTGTTGTTCATGTTTCTGCCACAAAACACCCAGATAAATCAGCCCTAAACCGATCGCCGTCAGTGCAACTGGAAATAGCAAACTGTCTTTGAAAACCACATTAGCCAGATGACCGAGATACCCCGCCGAGCCAAGTGCACCAAATACTACAAATACACGGCGAGAAATCACCACACCAACACCAATCATCAATAAATTGATGGTGAAATAGATGAATTTCGCCAGTTCACTGTCGGAGTATTGCATGGTCATGCCGCCCCAGAAAGCGATCACACCAAACAAATATAACCAGAACGCATAATCACCTGATTTGTAGCCACGCATATCCACCCAGAACGCAAACAGTGTGATCGCCAAACCAAAATACATCGATACCAATGCCCGTAACTCAAAGTTGGCATAACCACCGACGAGCATTGCCGCAATATCCATTGACAAATACCACAGCGTCACCGCAATCGGCATCAGTAAAAATGGATATCGGTAGCGGTAGAGAATAATCGCCCCTACTAATAATGTACCGAGCTCCATATATAGCCAGTTCCACTGAATATAACGATGATAATCACGATAGACACTATCATCAGGCCACCAGCCTAATGCCTGCTGCAGACCGTAAATTGCCAAAGGCGTCAGTGCCACCACAAAGGTCGCACAAATCCCGGCAGGAATAGCATAGCCTTTCACTTGAAAATGATTCGCCAGCTTCAACCCAACACCGGCATAAGCCAGACTGATAAAAAAGATCCCCCAACCACCGAAGCTTTCCCAGCCCAGAGTCATAAACAAGGTCATTGCACCAATGGCAATCAGACCGCCCATGTAATAAAGCACATGGGTAAAGTCAAAGCTGGGGCCAGTCGAAGGTTGGGATTTGAAAAAAACGAATAGCTTTTCCGCCTGTTCCCGGGAGATAAGCTCTTGCTTCACAGCTGAATCAAGCTGTTTTTTAGTGATATTCATCAGCGCTGTCCCTCGCGATGGTTAGGGTACTTTTTTCGAGGAATTAGATTGTGATTCGGATGTGGGGTTTTGGCAAGTGTAATTAAAACAAGCTTGGATTGTTGGGTTTCATGCTTTAATCCAACCTTCCATGAGCAAATATTCTGTAGAACCGAAGATTAGGATTTAAGTTTAAGCAGTCAGGGTAAAAAAGCCCATTACTCTTACAAACCGAGTAATGGGCTGATTTCCGTTTAGGCGCGTTGTAATAACATCGCGTTTAGTTTTTTGACGAAGCTGGCCGGATCTTCCAGCTGTCCGCCTTCGGCCAATAAAGCCTGATCGAAGATAATGGATGTCCAGTCACTGAACTGTTCATCGTTCTGTTCGTCTTTCAGTTTAGCGACCATTGGATGCTCAGGATTCAGCTCCAGAATTGGTTTGCTGGCTGAGACCTGTTGTCCTGCAGCTTTGAGCATACGTTCCAGATTACCGCTCATATCGTAATGATCGGCTACCAGACAGGCTGGTGAGTCGGTCAAACGATGAGTGATACGAACATCCTTGACCTTCTCATCCAGGGTTTTCTTGACCCGCTCAACCAGATCTTCGAAGTTTTTCTCGACTTCTTCGTGCGCTTTTTTCTCTTCTTCGTCTTCAAGCTCACCCAGATCCAGATCGCCTTTGGCAACGGATTGCAGGTGTTTGCCGTCAAAGTCAGTCAGAGAGTTCACCAGCCATTCATCGACACGGTCGGTGAGCAACAGGACTTCAATGCCTTTCTTACGGAACACTTCGAGATGCGGACTGTTTTTCGCCGCGGCATAGCTTTCGGCAGTGATGTAAAAGATTTTGTCCTGTTTGTCTTTCATCCGGCTGACATAATCTTCCAGTGAAACGGTTTGATCGGCATTACCGGTTTCAGTGCTGGCAAAGCGCAGTAATTTGGCCAATGCTTCTTTGTTGGCAAAGTCCTCGCCTGGACCTTCTTTGATCACCTGACCGAACTCTTTCCAGAATTCAGCATATTGTTCAGGCTCGTTATTAGCCATTTTGTTCAGTTCAGAGAGAATTTTCTTCACTGAAGCAGCACGGATGGTATCAATGACTTTGCTGCTTTGCAGGATTTCACGCGACACATTCAATGGCAGATCGTTGGTATCAATTACACCACGGATAAAGCGCAGATAACGAGGCATCAGCTGTTCGCTGTCTTCCATAATAAACACGCGTTTCACATACAGCTTGATGCCGTGCATGCGATCGCGATCCCACAGATCAAACGGCGCTTTGGATGGGATATACAACAGTGATGTGTATTCGGTATTGCCTTCGACCTTGTTATGGCTCCAGGTCAATGGATCCTGAAAGTCGTGAGCAATCTGCTTGTAAAACTCTTTGTATTGCTCATCAGTAATATCGTTTTTGGATAAAGTCCATAAGGCCGTGGCTTTATTGACGGTTTCATCTTCGATAATGCTTTCATCAATTTTGCCTTCTTCATCTGGCACTGGCTCTTTTTGCATGATGATGGGCAGATTGATGTGATCAGAATATTTACGGATCACATTACGCAGACGCCAGCCATTGAGAAATTCATCCTCATCTTCACGCAAATGCAGAGTGACTTCGGTACCGCGGGTGGCTTTTTCGATGGTTTCAATATTGAACTCACCTTCACCGGCAGATTCCCACAACACACCGTGTTCTTTGGTGGTGCCGGCACGGCGGGTTTTCAGAGTGACTTTATCAGCCACGATAAAGGCAGAGTAGAACCCAACACCAAACTGGCCGATGAGTTGTGAGTCTTTAGCCTGATCACCGGTTAACTGACCAAAAAATGCTTTGGTACCACTACGAGCAATGGTGCCGATATTATTGATGACTTCCTCACGGGTCATACCAATACCGTTATCAGTGATGGTGATGGTCCGGGCTTCTTTATCAAAATCGACACGAATATTCAGATCGCCGTCTTCTTCGTATAACGCATCATCGGATAACGCTTCAAACCGCAATTTGTCGGCAGCATCCGCCGCATTGGAAATCAGCTCACGCAGAAAGATCTCTTTGTTGCTG
>TARA_R110002050_G_scaffold62970_1_pt1 | contig 34380 bp, 24 predicted proteins | sample TARA_R110002050 | Tara Oceans TARA_R110002050 (sample SAMEA4396988) | marine metagenome | biome: Polar Biome; feature: [DCM] deep chlorophyll maximum layer (ENVO:01000326); material: water (ENVO:00002006), including particulate matter (ENVO:01000060) such as... | depth 25 m
TTTATTTTTAAGAACTAGGCAGTGTTTCGCACAAAACTATTCGCTTTATTATCGAATTAACACTCAAACAATCTTTACACTAAAGAAATTATTCAATCTTTAGTGTAAATTGCTGTGGGTCATCAATCACTAAATTGATATTTTGCCCCCAAGCGACGTTTAGCTGCGTATTTCTTCATCTACAATTGGCGATAACACACTTCGTAAGGGAGGATTATGCGTCACAACCGACTTTTGAAAACTCACATTTAAATCAGCTAGTGACTCAATGCCAAATTCTTTTAATGCTGACATCAATTGCTCACCCTTAATATTTTTATCACGTAAATCAATCACAAAGCCTTGTAAGTTTTGTAGTTCAGCCAATATTTTACTGACTTCTTTACTGAGTGGTGCCTGTGCTTCTTTTAACGCATCATAAGCCGCTTCTCTTGCACTGTCTGATGATGAGAAAAGTGTTATTTTTTCATCAAATGCAGAATGTAATTCTGCTTTATATAGTGTTAATTTATCAACAATATCAGCAATAGTTATCTCTTTTTCACAGCTAAACTCTTGCTTAACGTCTTCTATACGCTCGAATACTTTTTCTAATCGTTCTTCATAGTCGTTAAAGTCATTCACCACTCGCCATAAATCAGCAACCGATTTCTGCGGATAATCAGCTTCTTCAATCATGCCAAAAATCTCCATCCGAACAGCGTTTACCGCTAACATCGCAGGCTTAATGGCGGCTATCGCAAACACACCAATCACAGCATATAATTGATATTCTGACGTCATTCCAGGTACGTGACCGGTGACAAAGTAAACAAGACCAGCATTGATAAGATGTGCAACGACGGCAATTATAGCGGCTTTAATCTTGATTTTTTTAACCCTGACTATGTCATTGGTCAAATCAATACTGTCAGGCTTTTGCGGATGTGTCGCTCGTCTCTCTAGCATGGTTTGAGCATTACGGGCGATAAAGTAAGTACTACCGATTAATAAGCTAATGGTAGATACATACCAGAGATAAAGAGTTGCTGAAACCCAGACATGAAATTCAAATTCTGGGACGTCATATTGTTGAGCAAACCATTTAATCAACACCACCAGTAAAAAGGTCCCCACAATCCACCCTAACCACTCCCTGATTGTTTGAGTGTAAAATTCGCGTCTAATTTCGCCAAATATATCGTGCATAGTATTCCTTTACCTTATTGATAATGTTGATCTCATCTAATGTCTTTATGAAGTTAGACGTCAGATATTATTATGTTAAGTTTATTGATTTAATGTTTGTACTAGACCACTAATCACCAAGACTATAAAATAACTCCATTTATGCAGCAAACGCTTTAACTGAATTAGGTGTTGAATAAGAATTGAAGGACAGCATAAGTCATAAAGGTGGATAGTTTTTTGCGTAATAATAAAGGGTTATTATTCGCTGTTTCTTGATGCTGATTAGATAATCTAATCGAGACAACAAGTAAGAAGAACCGAAACTTTTTTTGTCCAATTAGCTAATATAAACTCGCCTTCTTTTTTAGCATATGCTTCCCAAGAAGCTTGTGACTCATTAAATAACAATTTTCCATCATCTTCTACGAAGTGATTAACGAGACGCTCAGAATGGACTAGCCTTTGGTCTAAAAACTGATTAAACGCTTCATATTCAGCAGTTAATTCAATAGGACTACAGTCACATTGTAACAGCTTACTTTCATAAATAAGTGCATCAGCTATAAAATCGTTGACATAATCTGGAGCATCAGGATTGTCTATAGCGAAGCACGGTGAAATAATTAATAGTTGAAAAGATAAAAGATAATCTTTGTCAATTTTACCATTTTTTATAGAACTCTATGTGTGTCAACGTTATTCTTCGAGCTAAATACCACAAAGAAAAGCGTTAAACACCAATTGCGAACAACAGTGATAATAGGGAATTATTCTAAGTTCATGATAGTATTTCTTGGTCTCGCCATATTCATTAATGAACCAGCCTTATTGGCTGGCAGCATAGCTACTGAGGTTGCTGGCAATGAAATTTTTTAACGCTTTTTATGTACACCCGTTAAGTTAAAATTATAATACGCTAATTCATTTATCACTTCGTTTTCAACTAATCCTGTATTTTTAACTTCAATACTTCCATTAACGATATTGATTTGGCTTAAGTTGCTACTTAAGGAAAAGTTTGGAAGTTCAATTAAATCAGAGTCAATATATTGGTATCCTTTCAATACTTGAAGCTTATTTCCAGTATGATATTTAATCAAAACATACTCTACTTCGTCTTTTTTTATTAATGTGATGTCAGGTGTATGCCCCTTCAAACGGGCCGCAATATAAGGAACACCCATATCATATGCTAAAACATAAGTATCAGGCGTCGGTAAACAAATACCCGATTTATCTTCATGTAAAAGCTTAACTTGATCAAATCTTTTTGACTTAACATCATCGCTATTAAATTGTACTACTATCGGCTTTATCACTTTGATTTGAATACAATCAGACGCTGCAGCAAGATGACTAGCTGTCAATAATAATACTGTAAAAATAGATTTATATAACTTCATGACTTAACCCCATAAGTTTGCCAATTATGAACATACTCTTGAATTGTTCCCTTACCTAACGGCGTATTGTAATAAGATTTCCAATACGCTGCCTGACCATGAAGATCATCCTCTGATGGTAACCCTGCTGGTGCCCTTAAATAATGCACTCTTGCCATAGCACATGCATATAGATCATTATCTTTTAGCTCTTGTAATTTGTCATCATTGTTCAACAATTCGCTGACTTTTTTTGCAAGATCGGGTCTGTATGCTAGATAATTATCCCAAATATCATCGTGTGTGGCAGGTTCCATTTGAAAATAACTTAAAGCAGGCCCACCACCTAATTGTTGTCGGTATTTTAAACGGCTCTCCTGGATAGCTGTTCCGAGTAGTAACATTTCTGCATTTCTGGAGGCTAAACCTATTTTCAAAAGAGCTGGCTTTATTACATTAGTAATGAAAAGTTTAGGGTCTTGCATTCCGGTGACCTGAACGCTATTTACTATCAACAATTCATTTATCTTTCGATGAGTTCGACCATTTACGTCAATTTTGCCATCTGGACGTACCATGTTGAGTACTTTACTTTGAAATAGCTTTATCGCTGCAACAGTTTTAGCGCTTTCAGGCCTAGAGCCTAAACGGCCATCAACAATTAATGATTTAGTAGGAGGAATGAGTTTGAGTATTTTATTTAAAGCCGTTTGTACAGCTTTTACATCATTTAAATTGTTAGCTCCACCCAGCCCGACAGCTTGAGTTATTTTTATTGATGACATCGTATTATCCTTGTCATTGTTGATTTTATTAAAAGGTGAAATCTGAAACAAGGCCAATTGGAGTGAATGGCCATATTATTGTTAATTTAAATTATAACTATTTTTAAATTGCTCTTTCTGAGATTATTATGTCTTTCAGCTCTTCAGCTTTTAAATAGAAACAATGACTCTCTTTTATTTTACGAACCCATCTAAAATCAATAACTCTTTCACCATAATAGGCACCTGCTAGTTGACCATATATTGCTCCTGTTGTATCTGCATCCTCACCTAAATTGACCGCTAACAGTGCACCTGTTTCAAATGAATCACTATGGAAAAATGCCCATAATACAGCTTCCAAGGTATGCATTACATATCCACTTGCTCGAATATCTTTTGCTTTTTTGTTCTTGTATTGTTCTTCTTTTATTAATTTTAGTACGGAATCACAAAGTGGGTTTTGTTCCCAATACTCATCAATAGGAGTATATAGTCCATCAAGTAATTCATCTTTTGATATCCCATGTAACGCGCCCCACATGAGGCCGCTAAAATATCGACATGCATCAACAGCTTCAATTGCACCATGAGTTGTCATTGAACTTAACGCTGCGTATTTAATAGTATTTTCAAAACTATTAAAGTAACGAATAGGAATGGGGGCAATTCGCATGAGGGAGCCATTCCCCGCAGACATTGGAGTTGTATCACCAGATAAAGGATCGCCTGTTTGCTGGTAACGTTTTAAAGCAGATACAACTGTATTACCAATATCAAAGCATTTTCCAGTGGCACTAAATACCCCGTCTTGCCACCATTTACAATATAAGTCCATTTGATCTTTTAAATCACACTGCTTAGTTCTAATAAGACTATGTGCCAAGCAATACATCATACTGGTGTCATCTGTCCATTCACCTGCTTTTAAATTAAATGGACCACCACCAACAATATCGGTTAAGGGCGGAAAAGAGCCAGGTTCTTTAAATTCAACTGTGGTGCCTAATGCATCACCAATCGCACAACCAATTAACGCGCCTCTAAAACGATTTATATCATCCGCACTGTCAACATTAATACGTTGATAATATCCTTTACACTCTTCGTCTGTAGGAGTCGGTTTTGCAATCCGGAAAACAAAGTACGATGACATCCATTGAGTTTTATGCGGTTCTCTAGAACCACTCAACTTATTTGTCATAAAAGGAAAACGAAGATCATTTGGAATTTTTTCTTCAAGTCTAATCATTTCTAAAATAAGTTCATCTGTGATTAGCTTACCTGTACGTTCATCATAATATTTTTTTTTGTTCATAATTAAACTTCTTCCAATCTTATTCTATGCTGTCCATTAAAGAATGATTTTGATATTACTCGAAACTTTGTCGAAGTTTTGAACAATATTTCTTTTTCATCAGATTTTACAGCTGCGTTATCAGAAATATTTACACCTGTTTTGGATTTTATATAAATAATCGTATTACCATCAAATACTTTAGCTACATCGCTTGTAGAACTTTTAAAGGCTTTTTCATGGTGTATGCCACCAACAGGAAACAATTCTTCTATCAATTCGTCTGTAAACTTATCACCTCGAAATACTTGGCCTTCGAATCTCAATTTAGGATTCTCGGCTAACTTTACTAACCCGTTATCTGCTTCCGCCACTAATGTAGACCACTTTGCTTTGTCTTCAGGAGAAAAACCTCTCAACCCCTTATTGATGGGCTCACATAAGTCTGTACTGTAAACTGAAATAGCTAAAAACTCTTCTCTAGTTAAAACCTGCATATCAGGATCAAGATAATAGTTCATTAGAACATGTTTTTTGAATTCTTCACCTTCTTTAAATATCAAACTGGTTATTTTATCCAGTTCAGTATCAATCAATTCATCTACAGTTGGTGCTTCATATTGGTCATCAATCGATTCATTTTGTGCTGCGGCATGTTCAGTTGCTACCACAGAAGGAGATAACTCGAACAAAGATGCAACATTTCCGCTTGCTAAACCTTGTTTAATTTCTTTAGGTGTCAAAAAACCAATTTGAGCAGCTTCTAAAAGATCTAATTGAAGCTGTTTACTTATAGAACCTGTATCTACTGCGCAGTTTAAAGCTTTATTAAGTGAGGCTTCTCCCTCTTTACACATCAACCCAAACGGATCCACCCAGTTGACATGATTCGGCGCATATTGATAATGGTTTATGCCACCCACTAATCCGATAGGGTCTTGATGTATAAATCGAGCTTGCCCAGGACTATAGTACCTAAAGCGGTTGTAGTGTAACCCTGATTCGTCATCAAAGTATTGGCCTTGAAAACGGATTGGGTTAGTAATTTTTTCTTGCTTGGCTGCATCATAAACATCAGCATGCCCATTACCCGCATCTTCAATGTCTGTATCTTTAATAGATGTGCTTTCAATTGTTTGACCAAACACATCTTGTTGTCTGCGCCAGACTATTTGAGTATTTTCATCGGTTAAGCAAATCGGTGTGCCGAGTTGGTCTAGGTGATAATAATAAACCTGCCCTGCTTTAATCAGTGCAACGGGATTAAAAGTATCAGGCTGATAGATATACCAGCTGTATTCACCTAAGGTGCATTCGCCAATCAGCTGGTGATTATCCCAAATAAAGTCGGTGCGACCGAGTTCGGTGATTTTTGCGCTGCGACGACCTAATGCATCATATTCGTATTGGGTCAGCTTGCCATTAACGTTGATTTGCACCAGTTGGTTTAAGCCATTAAAGCTACGCTGTTGTTTATCGCCCGTACCCATTTGGCTGATTTGGTTGCCACTGGCGTCATAGCGGTAATCGATGCCCGCCATGCTCATTAAACGGTCGTTGTGAACCACTACATCGTTAAGGTTTTTATTGGGCCTAACTGTTTCAGCTGATTGACTGCTAGCTGTTTCATTAGCGCTAACATGATTACTACTTATATCTTGGGTATGGGTATGGCTATGAATATCACTAGCACGAATAGCCTGTAATGGGTTACCAAAAGCATCCCATTGGTATTGCTGTCGAGCATTAGATACATTGTCAGCAATATTTGGGTTTTCGCCAGATACGCCAGTATGACTATTACTGATTAATTGGCTAATTTTGTTATAGCTAAACTGTTTAACCTCTGGCTTGTGGTTAATATGCTCAGAAGATTGACCATCCACAGCGCTATCGTTGCCAAGCTTACTTTCGCAGCGTTGTAATTGGTGCTGTTTATCGTATTGATAACGCCTTGATTCAAATAATCGAGTTTCTTTTTGTGTATGTCGCCATGTCTGCTCAATTAATCTTGAATGAGCATCATAAGCATGACTGAGTTCAAGCTGATTACCCTGTATGGTTTTATCCAATAAACCCGATGGCAGATAGTGATATTGAGCCAGCGGTATGCGCTGCTTCGATGAGCTATTGTCTTTAAGACTAATGCCACTTAATTGACTGTTTTTATTGTATTGATAATCAATCTGTTGCCCATCAGGTAACGTTAAACGACTGCGTTTACCTGAATCATTATATTGATAGTCAAGTTGCCACTGGCTTTGCAATACACTATTTATACGCCCTTGAGCGTCAATGTGTTGTTGCACTGTACGGTGTTGGTTGTGGGCGCGAGTTATTTGCCCTATCGGGTTATATTGATAAAAGTTCTGAGTATTCAGTAATGCAGATGTGGCACTGGGCTCAAGTTTTACATGGCTACTTTGCTGATAAATGCGCCCCATTGAATCACGTTTTAGCTCAACAAACCGAATATCACTGTCGTTCACTGCCACTAAGTTATCATTGGCGTCATATTGATAATGTTGTTCACGGCCATCAAAACCAATTAATGTTTTAGGTTGCTCTGTTGCTGTGTATTCAATGCGATATTGCGCCCCATCACTGCGCTCGATGCGGTTTAAGTTACGCTCTTTATCGTAAAAAAACTTCAGCCAGCTGCCATCGGCAAAGGTTTGTTGGCGTGGTTGGGCTAAACCGTCATAGTCGATAATGTTTTCAATGTACTCACTATCGTTACGGAGTTCTTGCTCACCAACAACATCAGCTTGTTGACGCTGGCGAATAATACGTCCGGCATCATCATATTGATAATAATGACTAATGGCTTCTTCAGAGTTATCTTGTTTGTCTTGTGGATAAGATTTACTTTCGACAATTTGGCCTTTGTTGTCGCGAATAAATTCAGTGACCAGACCTTGCGGATTAATAGTGGCGTTAACTCGTCCTAGTCTGTCATGGCTAAAACGGGTTAACGCATCGCCTACTTGCGTTGCCAGCAATTCGCCATCGCGGTCCCAATGATAACGATGAATGACACCATTAACATCGACTTTTTGAGTTAACTGCCCAGCATCATTGTATTGAAATTGACTTTGACGGCCATCAAAACCACTTTCAGACAATAATCGACCTGTGGCATCGTAATGCCTTTTAGCCGTTCGGCCTATCGCATCTATGGTAACAATTCGTTGACCTAAGCGATTATATTCAAACCTTGTGGTCCCACCGTCCGCTTGAATAACAGCCAGTAACTGCCCTTGCTCATTATAGTTGTATTGTATTTTATTATCACACGCATCAACGGTGGCCACTTTACGGCCGACAGCATCATATTGATGACGTATAACGCTGCCATTGGGATTGTGATGTTCAGTCAATAGCCCTTGTGCATTGTGAATAAAAGTCTCGCGATGACCTAAAGAGTCGGTGCAACAGCTTTTAATACCGTGAGCAAGAGGCGTATATTCAAAGTGATAATGGTAGATATCATCATCACCCCATTGTTCGATACATTTAGCGCGCTGATCGTGCCCGTCCCACGAGAAGTGATGGCTAAAGCCTGATGCCCGAGTTCTGCGTTGTAATAAATAGGTCGAGGTTCTGCTGTTGTATGGAACATCGCAGTCAGAGGCATTTGTAGCCGACTTCACTTTTACATAACTGTAGCGCTCTACTCGTCCGTTGCTGTCGGTGGCGGCAATAAGGGCTTGATCATCATCGTATTGATAGCTAGCCAACAAATTCTGATGAATTTGTTTGTTGCCTTCGTTATCTAACATGTACGAAGCGACTTTTAACAAATTGCTTTGTGCATTGTAAAATAACAACACGCCACGTTTAGGGCCTGTTGTTATTTGAGTTAAGCGGCCTTGATGATCATAATACAGCTGAAAGTATTGGCCTTGATGATTACTAATCGTTTCAAGCTGCCAAACCTCTTTACCAGCAACGTTTTTTTGTATAAATGCCCAATGGCTGTCATCGGGCTTTATTAATACATGGCGGCCATCGGCTTGATGTACTAGCGACCAACCTGTTGACATTTGAATACTGGTTTGCCCTCGTTTAACCGAGTCGAACACATGTACTCGGCCTTCATCGTCGGTTAATTCAAACCAATATTTACCGGGTTTTTTAGGCCCAACTTTCGCTGGCGCTTGATATTGATGATCCAGCTGCACACAAAAGTTATGTCGCCAGCCGTAACCCATACCAACATTGCTAAGAATTTTGCTCGAACGATACAAACGACACCACGTTAGCGGCATTAAGCCATTAAGCTCAAAATCGACTAACGGTAAAATTTCTTCGCCACTTAACATCGATACGGGATCGCTGCGGCACTCTTGTTGATCAATAGCCACTTCCGTCGGGGAATGATTCGCCACAGTCCCGGATTGAACTGACGCAGAAGTTTGTTTGCCCTTATTGGTTTTGGGTGCTTTTGTATTGGTTGAACTCGCGCCTAGAGTGCCCGTTTCAGTTGAATGCTGAATTTGTTGTTTGGGTGTTTCACCATACACTCTGAGTAAATTGCGCTCAATAATGTCACTCAGTTTACGGGTAATATCTCTTGGATTTAAGCTAGCATTTACACCCGCATTCATCACCAGACTGCGCGCATAAATTAATGCATTACGATCACGGACTAAATGAGGCGAGATTTCATTAATTATTTCACTAACATTATTGTTTTGCTCAAACGTTAATAACTGGAATCCAGCTGGCGTTGACGCACTGGCAGGCACGATAACGATATAACGGTTATGACCTTTAAAATTGAAATTACTGACCGTCATGTTCGTTTATGCCTTCTCTATCCATGAGTACATTGCCAAACCAAGGTGAAGTTGTTGAGATACTTCTAGTTGTAAGCTTGTTCCAGTAGCATTTTGTTGTTGGTAACGGTTATAGATGTGTAGCAAATTAAATAACCCCGCCACACAACCGATATCACCTGTAAAATAACTAGACTGGGAAATTTGTGTATCTTGATCGATTCTGCCGGCTAATTGTTCGTAAGCATTAAGCCAGTTATCCGTTACAGCGGCATGGTTGCCGGGTAAATACAGTTGAGCGAATACATCCAAGTCTTCAATCTGACAAGCACGATTAAACAAAGCTTTTATTGTTTGGGTTTGTTGCACCGCGCTACATGAATCTTGAAATAAATCCACCATTTCCAAGCCATCGTTTGCAACATTAATACTGGCCATGATGACCGCTTCGGCAGGACAACGTCCTGTGTCTTGTTGTTGAGTAATCAGCTCTTGGTCATGATTAAAATCCACAAGGTCAAAGAACAAACTGTCTACGGCAATAAATATTGCACTTTGATTGTCGACAGGCATTGCCTTTAATGCGCTCAAAGCAGAAAAAATACCAGCACTGCCCATAGGAAAAAACCGGCTATTGGGATGCACAAAACAATGCGGAAAAAGTGCATGTAAACGAGTGACCCAATCAACAAGTTGTTGTTTTTCTAAGTGAGGTAAAATCCAAAAAATCGCTTGGTGAGAGTAAGGTTGCCATTGAGTTTCATTTTGAATAGGTAATTTATGCAACATATCAATTAGGCGGTTTAATTGAGTGTCTGTAGCAAGCTCGTGCGCCATGACGGCTGCCACATTCTGACCATCGGATAATTGATAGCTGAAATCGACCCCTTCGGATAAAGGTAAGTTAATTAACTGCTGTAGGTTTTCGTATGACCCTACGACCATATTAATGGCCTCTGCATGCATTATCATAAGGCCACTTTCACACGTTGTGGGCTGCAACTAACCACATTATTCAGCCGAAGCTTATGTAAAAAGGCAATACGCTGGTGCACGGGGCTTGAATGACTAATGATCTTATCAATACTGGTACCATTAACTTCAACACCATCAATCAATCTGACATCTGGCATTTTAAGCGCCAATAACATCCACCGATGTAATAATTTGGCACTGTAAAACTGTAGGTATTCACAACGTTCGACTTCATCTTCTTCAAACTGCCATTGATAAGGCACCGCTTGATCCAGCTCTGGCCCTAAAATAGTTCGAAGTGCTCGAAAAGCCATTAATGTTTGACTAGGTTGCTGCATTGCTCGAGCTAAAAAAGGCACGAATTTACTAAAACCCGAATAACCCATTAACTCAATGACTCTTAGGGTTAAATTTGCATTCTCACTCATTAAATTAAATATTTGGCTCAATATTGCTTCGTCTAACGAAGTAATAAACACTTCAAAAAGCGCACTATGGCAATAGTCTAATTGACAAAATACCCCATAGAGTTTTAACGGTTCGTTTATGTTGACCATCAACATTTCAATATACAAAGACGTCAGTGATGACCGAGAAATGTTGAGGGAGTCAATTCCGTCGGCACGCTTTAAACGTTTACCTCGATAGATGCAGAATAAGATGTATTGCTGGATTTGTTCAGGCGTTTTGTTGCTGGCTGTAAAATTAACTTTATCAAGATTAAGTTGGCTGGCCATTAATGCAAATGCAGGGCTATAGTGGCCCACATCTATAATCGTACTGGCAAACAAAGCTTGAACGATACCTGATTGCTTAACTGGCTGAGCCTTATAATGCAGTTGCAATAGTAAAGATAAGATCACCATTTTGTCTGTTGGGCAATAAAACACATCTGTTTCAAATGCATCGACAATTTCATCACAGGTGTTGGCATTAAGTAATGGCCATTCAGCATCTTTTTTTTGCTGGATCATCTTTAAAATGACCATTAGCGATTGAGTATTATCTTCAATATTTTTTGGCATACACTGAAACGACGACAACATGACATGTCGTTGTGCCAACAGAAGATTAAAACTATCAATCAAATTCATTTACCACAATCCTTGTTTATACTAACCGATCATTACTGTTGGATTACCCACAATAATTTTTCCACCATGTGCGGTACCATCACCCATTCTGGCGGCTGGTTTTCCGTTAATCAGTACCGAACTCGACCCCGCATTAATGGTATCAGGCGGGCCGACACAAATTAACTTGTCACCTTTGCGCGCTGCAGGTAACGAACCAATAAGAACATTACCTGAGCCCATCACAATGGGACCACCAACATGTGGAACGGGACCGGGATTCATTTTCGGACAAAGATGCATACACGAAATGGTTGCTGCTGGCATTCCCATCAAATATTCCTTTATTTGTTGTAGCGCATTGATACCGGTGGCTTACTGGCTGTCTAACGGGATGACCAGCAAAGCACGCTGTTCAAACGACATCGCAAGAGTGCATATCATTGCTGCTTCAGCTTGTTGAACGGCTGCGTAAGTATCATTATGTAGATAACAGTAAATTTGGTTTAACAGTTCAGGAGAATTCTTCCAACTATGCCTATTAACCAAAAACTGCTCTCCAAATGTAGCACTGACCCAAAACGTCATATTGGGTGTATTAAGGAGTGGGTCATGTGGCTTATCGACCGGTTTGCAGATTAAATGTCGATAGCCAAATTGACAGACAATTTCATGGCCTCGACAAAATGGCCCAGCTAAGCCGACTCCAGGATAACGAGATAATGACATGGCTAGTTCAACTTAATTTGAGCAGCTTTTAAGGCAATACTGGTACCATTAACCTTAACGTTTGTCCCTTTAATAGTAATGTTGGTGCCTTCGATAGAAATCGAACCGTCGCTGCTCATTTTGATTGATGCGCTGCCGGTTTTAATGACAATTTCATTACCCGCTTCAATATTAAGTACTTTACCGACTTTTAAACTGTCATTATTGGCTATGTCTTCTAGTCGATCATTACCAATTCTAACGTTATCGTTATTAACGATGTCAGTGAAACGGTCGTTGCCTATGGTGTCTTTTTGATCATGTTTTACATTCAATAGATGATCTTTTTCTGCTTGGAGGAATAATAACTCTTTGCCTTTTTCATCATCAAAACGTAACTCATTGAAATTGTCGGCACCACCGTCCTTAGTACTATGGGTTTTAATGCCAGACTGAGTCTTTTTAGCCGGTAATGCATAAGGAGGCATTAAGTCTGCGTTATACACCGCACCGCTGATAATCGGTTGATCAGGGTCACCATTGATAAACTCAACTAACACCTCCTGGCCTACGCGAGGGAAGAAGAATGCACCCCACTTGTTGCCAGCCCAGCTTTGAGCGACACGGATCCAACATGAACTTTTACTATTGAACTCGCCTTCACGATCCCAATGAAACTGTACTTTTACACGGCCAAATTTATCAATATGTTGTTCATCACCAGGTTCACCAGTCACTACCGCTGTTTGTACGCCATTAATTAATGGTTTACGTAAATGAAGCTGTGAGCGATAAGGAGTACTTTTAGGCACACATTCAAAATCATTTTGATAAACACTGCCAGACATTGATTGGCTTGTGCCTGACTGGTTAGGCTGAGTAGCCGACGTTCTCAGCGAGCTTAGAACAAAGCTCTTACCTTTATAACTCGCGTTTTCATGATCTTTGAAAGTAAAAAACTTACCCACCATAAAACTACGGCAATCGCCTTGGCCACTGCACTTATTCATGTCTTTTTGCAGGGCTTCAAGTTGATTATTGGCAAACGGTTGAGCGCGCTTGTTGAACTCAGACTCGCCCAAATAATCGTACACCTCAAGTGCACTTTGTTCAGGAAGATTTGCGTTAGTATGATTACCTGAAGGGTATAATTTAGGTTGTTCGTAGTCGTAACCTTTTTGAATAAAACCGCCGCTCACCATGCTCATGCCGCCTTGCCAATGAGACACGTGCGACTCGGCTAAATGACCTGAGAAACAACGAACCTTCTCTTCTGCACAAGGTTTGTAGGCGTTAATATCATCAGCAAGTACTAGGGTATGAGCACCAACACTATGCTCGAAGAAGAAGAAAATACCCTCTTGCTGTAATAAACGACAAACAAAATCGACATCTGATTCTAAATACTGCACACAGTATTCATACTGAGGGTATGTGTTGGTAGTTTTATTTTGAAATTCAACTTTATGTTGACCAAATAAGTCTTTAACAATATCGATGACTGACTTATTTTGAAAAATCCGACAATTACTGCGTTTTTTCATTAATGCCATTTGAGGCACTATAACAGCTTGATAATCTATATAATTCTGTGCATCGTCTGACGCTGCGGTCCGCATTCCAGCAGACTCAAGATGACTTACCACCCCATGAAAGTATCGAACTGCACCATTACTTTCGGCATTACGTAAAGTAATACAAACATTTTTACCCACTAAACTGTCGAGACTAATCTGGGTGCCAACCGTGAACATGGAGACGCTGATTGAAAAAAGCTGAGAGATGGCTTCTGTGGCAGTAAAATGCGTTAGGTACAGAGTATCCTTACCTAATGGCGTTGTGATACTGATGATATTATTTTTTTGAGTGGCCTTAAGCATTCCTTGCCTCAGTCTTTAAGAGTAAAGATCTTGGGGAACAAGTTCCCCAAGATATAAGATCACAAACAGCTTACATTTGTTGACCTTTAACACCGCTGTAGCCATAACGTAGCGCTGCAGTAATGTTGTTTTTATCATCCGTTGGCGTAACAGCCATCATCATTTCAGTGTAGCTGATAGTGATTGTCTCTACAGGACGGTCACCATGAACTGAAACACTGTAGCTAGAGATCATTGCATCAGTTAATTCGATTTGCATGATTTCTTCGATTTTGTCACCTTGCTTAGTGATGTGGAAAACCGCTTTTTTACCTTTACCGATAGTCGCTTCTTTGAACAAGTCAGTAGAAGAATTATCTTGTAATTTAGTAATGGTCACGTCACCTAAACGAGTTGAGCTTGCTTCACGGTCTTTTGCAGTACCAGTGAAAGAAGTGATCTCACGGCTAATATTCCAATCGACTGATAACACAGTAATCAGGTCTTTGAATTCTTCAGCAGTGGTTTCGCCTTTAATCCCTTCATAATCTAAATATGTATTCGCTTGCATTATTAATGCTCCTTTTGCGTGGATGTCATCCATTAATGGACAGTTTTATAAGTTCAATAATCAAACTTAATATTTCAATTTATTAAAAATGCACTTACCAACAAATAATACTCAACTGCATTATCCATTTAAATATAGTGAGTCCTCATAATTAAGCCAACGGATTATATCAAAGGTTTTTTGATAATCAACTAATCGTTTATATAAATAAAAAAATACAACCAAGACTAATAATTTATACATTAATAATAACTACACAACATTACAAAGGGTATATACTTTATTATATACCCCTCAAATATGATGTTATAAATATAAAATATAATACTTACTAATTATTTATTAATGTCACGTTATTTTTATGTCCATTTAGATTTTATAAATAAACTCATCGTTTACTACATTTACTTTTACATTGGTTGTTTTCTTATTGTTAGCCATATTGTGTAAGATTTTGATCGAAAGGTCAGGCAACATAGTATTTTGTAAAATATTATGCACATTGCGAGCACCTGAACCAGCATCCTGACACATAGACACAATTTGGCTCACCACATCATCACTGTAAGTGAACTTAGCTTGATAATGCTCAGCTAAACGATTAGCAACTCGCTGTAATTGCAATTTAGTGATTTCATTGAGCATTAGTTGGGTCAACGGAATATAAGGGATTACATTTAAACGGCCTAAAAAAGCCGGTTTGAAATAACTCAATAAATCATCTTGAAGTGCTTTGCGTAAACCTTTAATTGATGGCGCAATTTGTTCATCTTCAAATAAGCCCATCGTGGTTTCTGTACCAGCATTTGAGGTCATAATGATAATAGTATTTTTGAAATCTATATCACGCCCCTCACCATCTTTAATGGTGCCTTTATCAAAAACTTGATAAAAAATATCTTGAACACCTGGATGTGCCTTTTCCATTTCATCCAGCAAAATAACACTATAAGGTTTACGGCGAACGGCTTCAGTCAGCACTCCACCTTCACCATAACCAACATAACCTGGAGGTGAACCTAAAAGTAATGACACTTTATGTTCTTCTTTAAATTCAGACATGTTGATGACAGTTACATTATCTTCGCTACCATAAACTTGCTCAGCCAATGTTAATGCCGTTTCTGTTTTACCTACGCCGCTAGGGCCTGTCAGTAAAAATACACCAATGGGACGTTTTTCATCACCCAACTGTGCACGAGACGTTTGCACTGTTTTGGCGATTAAATCTAAGGCATGATCTTGGCCGATAACGCGCTTGGCCATGGTGTCTTTTAAGTTCAAAATTGTTTTTATTTCATCATCCTGCATTTTACCTGCAGGAATGCCAGTCCAATCAGAAATGACTTCAGCAACCAATTGTTCATCAACTTGCCAATGCACCATAGGCTGTTTATTGGCTGACAATATTGCCTTAAACGCCGTTAACTCCACTAACAAAGGTGCGGTATCTGTTTCTGATGCTTGAATCTGGCCAACTAATTCTGCAATTTTTTGAACGGTAACTAATTCGTCCTGCCATTGTGTTGTCAAAGGAGCGAGTTCTTTTGAAAGCAATTTATGTTTTTTGGTTAACTCTGTAATAGACTTTTTATGATCTGAACCTGTTTTTTGCTCACGAGTTAGAATGCTAATTTGTGTGTCTAGTTGCTGAATTTGTCGTTGTAATGATTCAACCATTCCAGGAGTAGAAGCTTGACTCATAGCAACACGAGCGCATGCAGTATCTAATAAACTTACCGCTTTATCTGGCAGTTGTCGGCCAGTAATATATCGATGAGATAAGTTAACTGCAGCACATAAAGCTTGATCGGAAACAAGAATTTTATGGTGCCCTTCCATTACAGGTAACAAGCCCCGCATCATTGCAATAGCTTGTTCAGGAGAAGGCTCTTCAATTTTAACCACTTGAAAACGACGAGTTAATGCGGCATCTTTTTCAAAAAACTTTTTATATTCTGCCCATGTTGTTGCCGCAATGGTACGTAACTCACCACGCGCTAATGCGGGTTTTAATAAATTTGCCGCGTCATTTTGTCCAGCTTGTCCGCCGCTGCCAATCATGGTGTGAGCTTCATCTATAAATAAAATAATAGGTTTAACAGACTGTTTAACTTCTTTAATTAAAGCTTTTAAGCGGTTCTCAAATTCCCCTTTCACTCCGGCTCCAGCTTGTAGTAAGGCTAAATCCAGTACATGAATACGAACATTTTGTAATGCAGTCGGAACTTCTTTCTGGGCAATTTTAAGCGCTAAACCTTCCACAACAGCGGTTTTACCAACACCGGCTTCACCCGTTAAAATAGGATTATTTTGACGGCGACGGGTTAAAATGTCGATCATCTGCCTAATTTCATTATCACGTCCGAGAATGGGATCTATTTTCCCCAGTTCTGCTTGCTCGGTTAAATTTTGGGTAAATTGGTCTAGATTTGGTGTTTTGCTCGGCGCAGACTGCATCGCCTGAGTTTCTTCGATATCGCTACTTGACACTTTATGCTCGGTAGATTGACGAGCAAGCTGTGGCCATGCATGTTTTAGCTGTGCAGGATCTATTTTAAGGAGCTGTTTTGCAGAGCGCGAAACCAAAGAGTTTAATGAATCGTCAGTCAGCAAGGTAAAAATCAGATAGGCAGTTCTTATCTCACTATCGTTGAATTCAATACTGGTATTTAACCAAGTTTGACGAAGCAAACTTACTATATGTGGTGACAAGCTTGGTGCTGCACTGTTGCCTGTTTTAAACTTTTCTAATCCCTGACGGATATCACTAATCAACTGATCTTTTTGTACTGAAAAACTGGCCATGATGATGTCTAAATCACCCGAACCATTCTCTAGCAACGCTAATAACCAATGCTCAATCTCAACGCTGAATTGGCTGCGGCTATGGCATACGCTGGCAGCGGTTTCTAAAGATTGTCGACATACTGGATTAAGTTTTCCTACCAATTTACTTAAAGTCATCGCTGACATATTCATAGTCCTTTATTAATTAAATCATTAAGCTTTTTATTTGTTGTCCATTCTCTGCACGGCTCATTAGGCCACAACCTAACCCTAGTCCGATTGCGGACTTTGATAATTGAGCTGTAGGTGCATCTTGTTGTTTTATTTCTAGAAAAATTTTGTATTTCACTGACTGGCCTAAATAGTTTGAGACTAGTTTTTTAAGTGATTGATAACTGGCTGTTCCAGGCATAAAAGCGTTAACCGATGCGCCTTCCTTCGGCTTTATATGAATACTGACACTTGAATTAATATCCCATACCCGGCTACCTATACTGGCATCAACACCTAAACGGGCGTATTGCCCTTCTGGCATACTTCGACTGGCCATTCGGGTTTGCTCTGTTTTCGCGAGAGACTGCCAACGTCCTTGAAAAGACAAAATATTTACATTACAGCCAGTAAAATCATTTAGCATTCTTCGTAACGACTCAGCACTCGGCGTTTTAGTGTGACAAAAACCTGCGTAATAGCGATTTAATGATTTGTTACCACTAAGCAAACTCAATACATGGGTAAAGCTGTCGGTAACGCCTGTTTCAGGGGATTGATAATTTGCCGAAAAACGATACTTTTCCCATGAACGATAGAATAGTGAGATCAGCCGATGGTTAAATAAATCATAAAAGTCACGCATCCCATTATCTTTAAGCCGCAGGCGCTCTAGTAGCAACTCAGTATAATGTGAAGGCAAAACACCACTGGGTCCGGTTAATCCCATAAATGATATATGCAAATCGGCGGCAACTTTATCAGTTTGACTTGTCGATGTAGGCGCTACTTTGCTGATTGCTTGTCCTGGAAAACCAAGATGTTGATCAGACTTAAAACGTAACAACTCTTGGCTGGGAATGGCGTCATAACCCACCTTATAACCTTGCTCTCGCCCTTGAGATAATTGTTGCTGAAACTGATAAACGGCTTGGTAAAAGTCATGTTCTGATGGCGTATCGATTATCGCCTGCAACTGATTATTCATTACTTGCTGGGTCATAGCAGCGGCCTTTGTCCAGCTCGTGCTGGCCAGGTATAAGCTATCGAATTATGATCTTTAAAGCGCATGCTCAAGCGAGTAAAACTATTGATTGCAGCAAATTGTGCAAAGAAGTGGTCTAAAATAGTGCAAAAGAAAAACACGCCGCTGCCAGAATAATGGTCTTTAATAAAGGTAATTTCAATATGACTGCCACTGCAAAAGCTAATCCTGCCATGCTGGTTAACTCTGGCTGTATCGGGGCTCACTTGAACAGAATGGATATTCTCTATTAAGTTTTTATTTTCTGGTGAACACTTAAAATCGTATAATTTAAGGGTTTCTTTTAAGTTAGACAGTGCATCTTTACCACTAAAACTATCAATAGATAAATGAGTCACTAGCTGCCAGCGCGAAGCATCGCTCAGCGACGCACGTACCGGTAACGTGGGCGCAAGCAAACATTTTACGTGCTTAATAATGTCGGCACGTTCAGGTACGAACATTTTTGGCTCATTAGTACCAAACGGGAGATGCGCCGGTAAATTACGGTTGCTGCATTGAGCGGTAATACTTAATATCCAAGCGCCATAGTCGTCTTCGGACTTAAATCCTTTAAAGTTATGATCGACTAGAGATAAAAATGATTCAGTGCCTAATTCAGCATACCCACCAGACCAACTAGCAGACTCACGTCTAACATGCCAAAACAAATTATTATGACCTAAATATTGCGGATGCGATTCACCATAAAATGGGGTAACTTCTACCTTGTTGTCCTTAGGATCATAAGCAATAACATCTTCAATGCTGATGATTTCAGTCACTTCAGAGTCAGAATAACGGGCAGCCAATTTATATTCATACTGAGACGCATCAATACTCACCGGTTCTAATTTTTGTTCAAACAAATTAATCACTGGCGTACAACCTAACAGAAAATGATTGGCACTAACTTGCTTCTCTAAATCCTGAGAGCCTTCCTTTAAATATATATAAAGAGAAAACTTATTGTCGATCCCTTGCCAGCTGCCGTCTAAATCATCAATGTCAAAAAACAAGAATTTTTCTGGAAAAATAAAATTTTCTAATAATAATCGATAACCAGAACTAGTACGTTGGCTGTAAGGTATGACTTGTTGTTCATCTTCAAAGCCGACCGCTTTTAAATGCCTTTTGGTTAAAAACTTACACACAGTTTGCTGCTCATTCACTAAAGCAAAACCTAGGCTGTGTTCAAATAACAATTGATAAAGCTGAAACGTTTGATGATCTTGGCCATTCAAGAAAAAGCGTAATTTATCAACCCCAAGGCTCGGCATGCTAATTTCGTCAAATTCACAGGCGATATCAAGCTTAATAATCGCTTTAGCACGTTCTGGCCATTGTGGTTCTGGGGCATTAAACGGTGCATTTTGAAACTGGGCTTTTTGCACTTCAATGGGCCATAATTTCATGTCATATGATGTTTGAAAATGGCACGTTTTCATCCCCTCTACCTGAGTGTCTACCTGAGTTGCCCTGGGTAATAACACGCCAGTAGTCGACAAGTTTTCAGTGGTGACTTTGATAACTGACATAGACGGTATTGGCGCTTGGTAATCGGGATATAACTGGCCTAATAACGCCTCGGTTAATTCAGGAAAACTATCGTCAAGTTTTTGCCTAATTTGTGCTGTTAGCAAAGAGAATGCTTCAATTAATCGTGAAACATGAGGATCTTCAACATGTTCATCACTTAAGCGTAAACGCCCGGCCACTTTAGGATATTGCTCAGCAAATTCCGCTCCCATATGACGAATGAAAGCCAGCTCACGATTGTAATATTCCAATAATTCCTGATTCACAGAATTCCCTCATTAACTATCATCGCCAAGTGGACAGGCTCAACTTCCGAGTCAAACGTAATATATTCAGGCTCAGGTTCTGCATACAACAATGCATTAATTTTTAATCTTAAAACCCGATCTAATGGTTGTTCATTATCAACTGTTTCAACCATCACTTCTAAAAATCTCGGTTCGAATCGTTTTATGGTATCGGCAACTTGTTTACATAAAAGTTGACGCCCATCTAAGCTCGCGACTGGCATAGAAGAAAAGTCACGTAAACCATAATTCATCAAAGAATTATCAAGCTCAGTTAAATGATCCGGCCACGTTTGCCATTGCAATTTAGCATTGAGTAGATTTTCTAAATCGCGACGAACATTAGACCTTAACTGACGTAAATTAAGGCCACGATGGCTGTCTTTGACATCTTGCTCATTTGGCGCATCATCTATCAATCTATCTAGAATTGACGCCATTATCGGTTGTTGGTTTTTGCTCAACACAGGGCCTACTGCAACACTGGAGTCGTAACTTTAGTTATTTGATTTAATGCGATAGCATTATCATCGACAAACCACATCTTTAAGCCCTTGCCAGCAATAACATTAGTCGCGATTTCATGCCAATCGGTTTCTCGTCCCAGTTTTTGCGCATCAGTTTCACTGCCACCATAAATCATTGGAATATGCGCTTCACCACTTGGTCCATTTTTAATGGCAAGATCAACCCGGCGCCAAACCATTTCCAGTAATGAAGTTACAGGTTTAAAATTGATATAATCAATTTCAGATAACTGCGCTAAATAAAAATTGCCGTCAGTACCAAAAATTTCGATGAAACCACCTAAAGTGTCATCTAAATCACGAATTTCTTGATGAGTGATATCATTTAATACTAAGTTTATTTCCGGACGCAGAGTTTCAAGGCTGTTTGCACACTGAGTCACATCATCTTGAGCATCAACCATTGCTAAACGTAATTTCATTAATGCTTCAACGTGCGCATCAGACTCAGCAAAAAGTTGTGGTACAGCTTTGCCCGCCATAAAATCTTGTCGGGCTTGTTCAGCACGGATCAGCTGACGTAAATTTGCTGCGCCAATTAAAAAGTCGGGATGCTTTTGCACTAAAAAGTTTAATTGTTTGTCTGCGCGCTCAAGTTCACCATTAATACACAACAACTCAACATGTTGACCTTTTAAGTCAATATTCATCGGGTCGTCTTTTAATTGTGTCTCAACTAACTGAATTGCATCTTGTAGTTGGCCGCTCTGCAGCATTTGTTGAATTTGTTTCATTTGATACCTTTATCTTAATTTCTTGATGTCAGTTCAGTGACCAATTTAATACTGGACACCATCTGATCTAACTGAAAATGAGGTTGTAACTGAATAATCGAATAGAAATGCCCTGGCTTGCCACGCATTTCTTTTACCTGTACTTGGGCACTTCGCAGTGGGTATTTACTTCTTACATCATCTGAAGACACGTCTGAAGCGGTAGTGTATTTATGCAGCCACAGTTGTAGCTCTCGCTGGCAAGCCTCTGCAGAATGAAGTGAACCAATTTTTTCGCGCCCTAGTACTTTGATGTAATGAGCAAAACGAGAAACACACAAAATGTACTGCAACATCGATGATAACTTTGCATTAATACTGTCTTCCAACAATTCATATTTAGGTGGTTTCTGGACAGAAGCATTGCTGTAAAAAACTAAGTGTTCACAACCTAAAACCGGAGATAAAGGAATAAAACCTTGGTCTGAAATAGACTTTTCTGCCCGATCACTGATTAATAAGTCCACCGATGGCTTCATGCGTTTCCGATACAAATCTGGCTCATATAGGCTCACAGCAAGATCGCAAACTAATCCTTTCTTACGAGCCCCAGGCTCTAGCCCACGGATATGACCAAACCAGCCAGATTCACTAAATGCACGAATTAATACCCCACCGAATGCATAAGCAGCATTGCCCCATAAATGATCTTTTTTAGGGTTTTTAATCGATTCTTTAAACTTAAATCCTTCGCTACGAGTACCATCAATGAGATAAGGAGAACGCATGAGAATATTAGGCATTGTTAACCCAATGAAGCGAGAATCATCCATTTTACGTAACGAATTCCACTTAATGTACTCGTGTTGTTCAAAAATTTTGGCGATATTCATATGAGCAGATAAATCGGAAAAATCATCAGCACCAAACAAAGAAGGACTAGCCGAGGTAATAAAGGGCGCAAAAGCGGCGGCTGCAGTGCGGGATATTTCTTTTAAAATATCAATATCATTAGTAGAGACACCAGGACGGCTTTTATGAGTGATTTGATAATCACCAATTAATGTGCCGAAGGGTTCACCACCAGACATGTCGTATTCATTGTTGTAAATCAGTTTAAAAAAATCACTTTGATCAAACTCAATGGCCCGATTAATGTCTTTAGACAGCGTTGTCCAACAACAATCGAGCATTTTCACTTTCACTTTCTGGTCTTTATCATGTAAATCCTGCTGTTGAACAAGATAAAGTACTCCACGCCAACTGGCTTCTAACGCCTGAAATGCATCATGATGAATAATAGCGTTAAGCTGTTGTTCTAATTGTCTATCAATGCGTTCAATAGCTTTAAGCAGGAAAGGTAAAACAGATGTTTTATCGAATTGTTCAAGCGAATGGCTTGAGTTTTCAAGCCACAGCAATAACGACCTAGTCGAGTCCGACTCTCGTAAGAACCGTTCGACTAGGTGTTTATTTTTTAGTGCCTGTGTAGTCGAAGATACTGGTTTGTTAACACCAGTATCTTCTTTGAAAATTTCACTTGTTACAAATGAAATGGTTTCATGCGGCATCGTTTGTTTCTATCCTTGAAAACAAATGAGGGTCACTGCATTAGCGCGTGATTATCCTACTTTAGGGATCTTCGCGACTAAACGTAAAGAGGCTGTCAGTTCTTCCATTTGTAACCAAGGACGTAACCATGCAACAGCATTGTATGAACCAGGTTGACCAGGGATCTCTTTAACTTCAACTTTTGCATCTGCTAATGGGTACTTGGCACGAATCTCTTGCCCACCACCTTCTGAAGCATTAACAAATGATAGAATCCAGCGATTTAACCAAGACTCGACATCTTCAGCTTCCATGAAACTACCAATTTTGTCTCGAGCCATCACTTTAAGATAATGCGCAAAACGTGATGTTGCCATTAGGTAAGGTAAACGTGCCGAAATGGCCGCATTCGCGGTAGCATCATGGTTAGACATTATTTTAGGTTTTTGGCAAGATTGAGAGCCAAAGAACACTGCATAATCAGTATGCTTGTAATGACATAGAGGCAAGAAACCCAACTTACTTAATTCAGCTTCGCGGCGATCGGTAATGCCAATTTCTGTTGGGCATTTTAAATCCGGATCACCATCATCACTGGTAAATACATGAGCAGGTAATCCTTCAACCTTACCACCACCCTCAGCGCCACGGATTGCGGTACAGAAACCATATTTACTAAATGCCTGACCCATATTAGTTGCCATGACATACGCGGCATTCATCCAGCAATAGTCATCGTGATCAGCGACTTTAGCACGACCACTTTCTAAATCTAATTCGAACTCTTCATAGCAAAACTCTTCAACAGGTTTTGTTGCTTCACCATACGGAAGACGGGCAAGCACACGTGGCATGGTTAAGGTGACAAAACGAGAGTCATCACTGTCACGGAAAGAGCGCCATTGCGTGTATTCTAAAGATTCAAATACTTTTTCAAGATCGCGTGGTTTACTGAGTTCTGTCCACTCATCAAAACCGAATAAAGAAGAACCAGCAGCAGAAACAAATGGGCAGAAGCCAGCGGCTGCAACATTAGATATCAATGATAATGTTTCAACATCTTCAGGATGATTACTAAACTCATAATCACCGACTAAGCAACCATAAGGTTCTCCGCCCGGGGTGCCAAATTCAGCCTCATAGATTTTTTTGAACATTTGACTCTGATCAAACTCAACCGCTTTACTCAAATCTTTGTGAAGTTCTTTTTTGGACAAACTCATGACACGAATTTTAAGCGTTTCATTTGTTTCAGAGTTTTTCACTGTATGATGCAATCCACGCCAACTGCCTTCCAGTTTTTGCAGTTCTTCATTGTGCATGATGGCAGCTAATTGCTTAGAAATAATATCGTCCAAACGAGTAATTGCCTTGTTAAAAGTCACTGTGAGGTTTTTATCCCATTGCACAGTGCCTTTCAAGGCCTCTTCCGTTAATGAACGAATAAGCTCTTCAGCACGCGAAGAATCGGTTTGCTTGGTTGCAAAAATGGCCTGCTCTAAAATAGAAACACTTTGTGCTTGTTCTTCAGATACAGCATCTAATGACGCAGCTTCCATGCTCATTATTCCGCTCCTTTGAGGTTAAGTTCACCAGCTAATCTATCTAGGCTGGTTGTGTTATTTAACACTTCTTCTAAGATATTTTCGAGATTCTCAGAACGATCAACTTTGGTCATCAAATCACGGAGTTTGTTGCGGGTTTCCATTAATTTTTTCAATGGTTCAACCTGATTAACAATAGCTGCAGGCTCGAAGTCTTCGATGCTGCTAAATTGTAATGCTACCTTCATTTCAGTATCATCACCGGCAAGCGTGTTAGGTACTGAAATGTTTAATTGGGGACTCATACGCTTTAATACATCATTGAAGTTGTCGCGATCGATTTGCACAAAACGGCGGTCTTTCAATGGCTTTAAATCTGCGGTGTTGTGTCCAGTAAAATCACCCGTAACACCGATAACAAAAGGCAGTTCTTTTTTTACAACTGTACCTTCTGTTTCAACATCGTAGGTAATATGAACACGAGGTTTTCTTACTCGCTTTAATTTATCATGTACACTCATATGAACTCCTTTCAATAATATGTTGAGTAATTAAATACAGATCAATCTTCCGTTTTTATTCCAGATAACTTGAAAAAACCATTCCTTGCTTCACCATCTTGGATTAATTCTTGTAACAACTCAGGCAAACTGAGATCACTCCAACGAATAACTTGTTCAATAGCATAAGACATAGGCGAATGCGGTTCGGTTCGTCTAAAAAAGTCCGCTATCGTTTCAAGGTTATTAATGGCTTGTGCTCTTGAGTTAAGCTGGCCATCGACACCTGATGACGTTGTGCTGTGCTCATTACTGTCGCTGTGTTGCTCTTCTTCGTGATGTTGTTCTTGTTCAAGTTTTGTTTTGTTTTTTGCAATAATTGGCGCTGTTATCGTGCTGATTTGCAACGCACATGCTTCTAATGCCTTGCGAATATAACTTGTAGGCTGTGGCTCACCGCTCATTGCTGCATCCATGGCAGCAGATAGCTTGCTAAAAGCTGCAATGGCATCTTGCACATCTCGGTCTAATTCAATAAAAAAACTGTCTGAGGTTTCTCTAATGCTATGTTCGACATCTTCAAGTGATACAGAACCTGAATCAAAACGCTTTTCTTGCTTGTCTTTATCTAAACGACTGGTGTCTAAAGCTTGTTCATATTGCCAAGTAGAATAAATAACACCACCATCAGTGATTGGGATCGTTCTGATTGGATGAATTAAAGAACCTTCGCTTTCGATACCGTTTAAACCAATGAGCGGCGCAATGCGCTCAGCTAAATCATTTGGCTCAGGGGTGGGATAGATAGTGTCCCAATAGCGCTCAACTAGCTCTGTGGCCAGAGTGAAACCAAAATAAAGTCCTTTAAAGCCATATAACCTACAGGCGGCCTCTATAAACCAAGCAACATATTCAATATCTTTTGATTGTTGTTTTAAAATGTCAGGGATTTGTTCAAAAATTGGTCGCCATTCAACTGCAACTGACAATACATCTTCTTCGTCTGTCAGTGCTTTACGTTCTCTAGAACGTGCAATATTTCGCACGTCTTTAAGTAAATAATAAGTTGATGTCGGGCTTATATCTTCACGAGGATCAACTCCTGACTCCGCATCAATAGAAATGGGAAGAATTAATTCATCAATGGTTAAATTCTTTAGCTTACTCAATCTAATTCAATCCCTGAATAAAAACGATTAATTTACAATAATAAAAGTATAGAACTTCAAAAACAATACTTATTGGCCTTTAATAGAAGCAAAAGACAATATAATGCCAATAACTAATCACAATGGATAATCATAAAAATTAAATACATCCAAAATGATTACACCCGATGTAATTACATTTAAAGTAATGTTACAGCACATCTAAATACAACATTTATAAGTAATGACTATCGGTAATTAAACTCATTAAACAAAAACACTTATATGAGTTTAATTAATCAAAATATCAACCAAATATTGGAATTGTTTTATCACTATCATCAATGATATTTATTTTTTTCGGTGTATTTTTAACGAGAATGCAGGTGACATTATCTCGTGCATTCCTGACTAAAGATGCATGGAGTAGTGCCATACCGGAATCAATGATGTTGCCAGACTTTATTGTTCGTTCAATTTCAACATCATTTAATTCTTTATTTAAACCATCGCTACAAAGTAAAAAGACATCACCCTCTTTCATATTATCGGTGCGATAATCTATGTCTAATTGTGAGTCAACACCAACAGCCCGAGTGATCACATTAGCTAATGGATGAGATTCAGCCTCTTCAGGTTGAAGCAACCCTTCATCAATCATGTCGTTAACTTGACTGTGGTCTTTAGTGACTTGCTTCATTTGTTGATCTCGTAACAAATAAACTCGGCTGTCTCCTACCCATAGCAAGTGATAATTATCTTGGTATAACCACAAAACAACAACAGTACTGCCTGCTACCTTCCCATCAAACTCATGCTCACTCATTTGTTGCAAAAAACGATTACTCGAAATAAGTGACTGTTTTAAAATATCTAATGTAATAGTCTCAGGCTGTAAATGTTCAACGGCCTGCTGGATGCCATCAATCACTAATTGGCTTGCGACATCTCCAGCAGCATGTCCACCCATACCATCTGCAACGACCCAAATACCTAAATGTGGTAATTCGAGATATGCATCCTCGTTGATTGCTCTTACGGTGCCTCGATGAGTTAATGCATGACTTAAGTGCATGATGTTTGCTCCTTAATGAGCTCTGCAGTATTCCAACCACGTTGTTGCCATTGACCATTTAACATAGAAATAAATTGACTGATCTGTGGCAAGCCTTCCGTAATAATCGTGCACGGTTCAACATCGTCAGAGCCCTCTGTCCACCAAATGCTGTAACGATCAAAGCGTTTTCTATATTGCTGGTCCAGTAATAAAAGTACATCAGGAGAATTGTCGCCTTGAAATACCCACGCTTTCTTGTTGCGATCTAACGATTCATTCTCGAGTAGCTTGTCGTTATTGGCGGCAACCGTTAAAGTCTCTTTTGTAATGGCATCTAACCATTTACTAAGAACAGTATCATCTTCAAGCACTTGTAATATATTCTGTTCAAAAACTTCAACCCATTGATTGTCTTTCCAACCTCTTAAAGCCGATTGATTATGTAATCCGGCTAATGTGAATGGATAATGGCGACCAACATGGTCAACACTTGGAATGACGGTCCCGACAACAGCTTGGTCGCAACACACACCGGCAGATAACGAAAAATGCCATATGGGACTCGTCAGATAATAATCCAACCAATTGTGTTCGGTTTGTTCTTTACTCACTGCAATAACAGCTTGTAACCAGTCATTCCAATTTTTAAGAAAATCAACATTTAAGTTCTGCTGAATAAAATCCCCTTTTGAGGGGACTTTGCCACAGTAACCTACTGATGTTAAAGGTTCGCAGGACATCTAAACTTCTCCATATTTGCCATCCAAAATGGATTGTTAACACTGTTTGCGGTCAATTTCAGTACAGCGTTGTAGCCTTTGAGATTGATGAGTAACTTGCCATCTTTTTTAGTTTGTGGACGCTTTTTACTTAATTCATCTAATAATTTGAAGAATGACCATTCACCCTCATATTTCTTATTGATCGAGCGCCCGCCGTTAGGAGGTGAAAATGCAATTCGTGTTTCGTTATTTGCCCCAGGGCCAGGCCACGTAAATAACTCTTTGCGAGTAGGACCGTGTCGATACTTCAGCTGTTGGCTGTCTATTTCGAATAAAAACATACTCACACTTCTATCTAATAATTCCGGTTCTAATGAAAAGTTAACAATAGGCTGCTTAGATCCCGGTTCGAAAAATGCTTCTTTAATAATTTCAGCGCGTTGATACATTTCTAAAATGTCATTACGAATGCCGATATTACGCTTAAAACGCCAAGGTTTTTTGCTGGTATCTACATGTGAAGCGAGGTATTGATCCCAAAATTTATCTAAGGTGCCGCCATAACCAAAAAACTTACTGAAGTCTTTTAGTCTGACATCTTCTGACGATTTTCGGTCAAATGGGTAACGCCCTGCAATCGCTCGATTGAATTCGGCCAACACTTGCGAACGCCAAATACCGTTGAAACGCTGACTTTGATTGGATTTGGCAAACGAGCGAGTACGATAAGCCACTTCACTTAACCAATTTTTTACTGGATAAGGTAGATCCATCAATTGCTCAGATAAACTAGAACCTAGTTGAGCAAAGCTTTCTTCTGTGGCTTGATTAACAACGTTACCTTGTCCTTCTGACTGCATTGATAATTTATTGTAGTTTCGATTAAGAGCGCGTAACGTCGTTTGAATTTTATCAATATCAGCGGGATTTATTTTGAGCAATTCTGCAAAAGCAAATTCCACATCCTTGCCCGGCAAATCAATATCTAACTCTATTGCTGTATCGGGTAATAGCCTATTTAATCGTGCTTTTTTAGATCGAAATGCAACATCAGAAATATTACCGGCCACTTCCGCCGCGGCCTTTAAATTATTTGAATCGGCAGGAAGCTTAGTTAAATTCACATTTTTCTGAACTGCGGTAATAATGGTTTTGATCGGTTGATCTGGGCTAGCAAGTGCTGCAGTAACACTCTCAGCTTCCTCACGTGTTGAATATGGTTTGATAGCAAGGTCGCTTAAGAAATCTTCCCAATAGAAAATATAATCACGAATGTATCTGTTTTCTAACTCTTGGGTAATCTGCGCTTTGGCTTGTTCGTCTAAATCAACTAACTCATCACCATATACCCAACTGTCTGCGGTTAGGTTTTTTATTATCTTATTCTTTTCTATACTAAAAATGCCATGAAAACCATTAAAAGTATAAAGACCAGGAATGCCTTGATTAAATTGGCGACCACTGGTGAACACCAAACCATCTAAACTGTCTAAACTCAGAATATCAACCAGTTTAAAATCTGGGATACTGCTGTTTGAAAAATCACTTTTTAAACGCTGATATGCGCGCTCAACCAGAGGTAACATGGTCAAATTAATCCGAGCACTATCAACTGTCATACTGTCGTATTGATGACCTCTAATCCCTAAAGACAGTAATGTATCTATATGCTTATTTAGCTCTTTTCTAACCTCACCATTTACATCACCAACAATGTTTCTATCGATATAAGCGGAGAACCAGACTTGCACATCACTTTTGTCAAAATGCTCAGGAAAATACAACATTAAATAGGTTTTTAATGTCTCATATAGGTAGTTAAGGTGCTCACCATTAGCGTCCATTTCTGCACTAAGCACGCTTTGTAGGTAAGGCATTAAATGTGTTTCTAAAGCACGGTGATAAGCCGCTGTAGCAGGTTGTTTAAGCTTATCGCCTTGATACAAACCAAAGGTATATGCATCCTCAGGTTTATCAGTACCAAAACCAACAGGGAGATCACGAATTAATGTTAAGCCTTTGGTAAGTGTAATCACATCTGACTTAGCATTTAACCCGCCACTGGTAATGGTTTTGTATGCCGTGACACCTTGATAGGTATCATCAATCAATTGTCTATTCCAATCATAACTTTGCCACCAAACATAACTAGCAAGCAAGGTCACACCTGCAGCAATGCCTACTGATACTTTACGTAAAAGTTTATTATGGTTTGTATGCTTACGATTGGTTGATGCTAAATTTTTCTCTGGAAAAATAACGTCTTCTAACAGGCGTTTAATAAAATAGCTGCGTTGTTTATTTGCTGCGAAGGTTTTAGCTTTACTCTTAATTCCACTGGATAAGTGACTAGAAAGATGATCAATTGGCGTACCTTCTTGAGTTGCACTGGTTAAGTAAACACCACGCAATAGCGGTGCTTCTTCATATGCATTAGGCGCAAAGATTTCTTTAAGAAAATCATCTGCTGAGCTCTGTAATAACCGAAGCTGCTTTGGGAACTCATAGATGGCCGCACGACGCTCTAGGTCGCGTTCGTTTTTTAGGCGGCTATTTAATCTTGCATTTAAATTTAATAATAAATCATGAAATTCTTTATTAAATGAACTAACAATATCAGTGTCTTCTGTATCTGCATTTAATGGGAAGGTAATACCCCAAATTTGTTCACAATCTTCTTTGGTTAAATCATCAAAAAACTCATTAAAACCGGCAACTAAATCTGATTTAGAAAATAAAACATATACCGGAAAAGTCATACCCAGTTGATTTTGCAGTTCTTGTAAACGCTGCTTAATGGCTCGCGCATGTAAGTTTCTCTCAGTCTTGGTTTGGTTTAATAAATCAGACATACCCATGCTGATTATCACCCCATTAATAGGACGAACTGGGCGGTATTTTTTCAATAACCCCAGAAAACCTTGCCATGCCCGAGAGTCTTGTTTTACATGACTATCTTGAGTGGTATAACGACCCGCCGTATCAATTAATACTGCTTTATTGGTAAACCACCAGTCACAATGTCTTGTGCCGCCAACGCCTTCAATCATATCTACACCCATTTTTTCTTTTAATGGGTATTCAAGACCTGAATGCTGAATAGCGGTGGTTTTTCCGCTTCCTGGTGGACCAATCATGATGTACCAAGGTAATTCGTAAATACTTTTATTTTTAGTTAGCTTGGTATTTTTAAGAATATCTAACGCTTGGGTCATTTTATTCTGTAAAACAGTGATTTCACTTTTGGCTAAGTCATCACCGGTCACAGAGTTACCCTCTTCACCGTTAATTAAGCTATCAACCATTTTCTCGCTTTGTTTTTTATTCTTGAGTTGTCGAGTAAAGTGAATGGCACCAAAAATAATAACAATAACCAATAGTAAGATAACCCTTGTTGCTGCTGATGCTAATGGTTCATACCCAGCTATAGCCACTAAAGGACCACCAAACCAAATAAGTAAAGCCAAACATAAAAAACCTATTATGGTAATTGCCCATTTAGACTTAAGTGTGTCGACAATTCCTTTGCCAATTGATTTTAAAGACATTGATGCGATTCCTTTGTGTCACACTAAAACAATAAGTCGATTTCGATTCGACGATTTAACGCGCGGTTCTGTTCACTGTCATTTACCACTCGAGGCTCAGACTCACCACGACCTTCAGGCCACAATCGGCCACTTAGCGATGCGCTATTAGCCAGAACGTTCGCAATCGACGTTGCTCTTGCTAATGAAAGATGCCAATTTGATGGATATTTAGAGGTAAAAATGGGTTCATCATCGGTATGACCGGTGATCAAAATTTTGCCATCGGTACTCTCTAACGTCAGGGCTATTTTGGCTAAAATCGCTTCAAAATCTGACCGGGGTTGAGTGTTACCAGAAGCAAAAAGTTCAGTCGCCCCAATGCGGATCCTCACACGATCGCTTAATTGTTCTACTTCGAGTAAATTTTTGCCAATTTCGGTTTGTAATAGTTGTTGCAGTAATAATGCTTCATCACGACTAATTTGTTGTTGCGCATCAATGGTTTTTTCCCAAGGCACAATCGAAGTCAATTCTTTATAAGCTTCTGATGAGTAATTGTTGATGCTGTAACTAAAACCCATATAGATAAATAAAGTAACCACACCAAATAATGCCCCGATAACCCATAAAGGAAATGGCTGCTGAAAAGTTAAATTAGGGACAATATTCTGTCGCCATCCTGGTGATAATTCTCTATGAAAATCGCCTTTGCAAGATTGAATGGCTAAATACGTTTTTTCACGTAATGCTTCTAGTTTTTGATCGCCTTGAGGCTCAACTCTCATTTTTCCAACAAAACCAAGAGTTAAACATAAATACATCAACTCAAGTAAATTACACTTTTCAGAAGGATGACGAAGTGATGCTTCAAGCAAGGTATAGAAATATTCACCACCTAAAGTTTCATTATGAAAAGTAGAAAGCAAACTGTCTGATGCCCAATAGCTTTGCTCTCCCCAAGGCGTATTGAGAACTACTTCATCAATAAAACAACACAAGCAATATCGAGCAGACTTAATGTCATCTGACGCTAAATTTGCATTACGCAATTGTTGCTCATAATTCTTGATGAGTTCGACACAATGCACCCGTAAAGTATTGACATCATCATGCTCGGTACTATTTCGTAACTGAGTACAAATAGATAAAAGCGTACCCGCAAAATCAACGATTGGGTTTTGCGATAAGCTTAGTTGCGATCGGTTGTCGCGATTATCGGCACGATGATCTTGGATCAAGGTTTTCTGACTATCATCATCGACTTTTGTTTTATTGGCAGCCATACCCGACCCTTTCCCTGGGCGAGGTTTAACGATGGTTTTATCGTTCACAAAATTATCCTTAATGTTTTGGCGTTAAATACTCACAGCCCAAAGTTCTATTTGTAACTCTGGATAAGCACCAGAAATATGCATCGCTACACCGCCACTTGATTTAAGCTTTATCCAATGGCTGTTGTTTTTATCTAATTGAAAATAGTGATAACCAGCATGGTATGGCACCTGTCTTGGTGCTACTGGGAGGTTGGATATTCCAATGCCTGGTAATTGGTTATTTACCAGCTCTCGAATGGTTTCAACTGACCCTATTTTAATTTGCGAAGGTAGGCGTTGGCGAAGCTCGTCATGCGGAACATTTGCTTTAACAGCAAGAATAAACTCAGCATTATCAAGCATACTTTTATCTGCAATCGTCGAGAAATATACACCAAATTTGGTCTTTTCTAGGATCAGCTCTGTAGCACTTTGCTCCAATACGCTACTTAAACCATGATTCACAATCACCATAGTATTACTAAATACATAGGTTAAATTGTCATGTTGATAGACTGGAAATTTTGGCGGTCGCTTGTTGGGGCTGCTGAACGTTGAAAGTTCGCCAGAAAAACTAATGAGTGTGCGAAATAGCAATTCCGGATGAATGTGATTAACAACACCATAATGTTCGAAAATGGGTTGGTACTTATTTAAAAGTTGTAACATTAAAAAGTCTGCTATCGAACTAGAAGTCCCTTGGGATTGACTTAAGCGACCGGCTATAGCTTCTGCACGCTGATTAATCATACCGGTGACTTCAGTTGTCATATTCATTAAGGTTTTGATGTGTTCAATGCCAATACATGCCGGAATAAACTTTTTATCTAATCGAATCACGCCCTCTTCAGACACATCAATAACTCGAGCTATCGCGATTGAAACATAACCTGATCGGTCTTCACTTTGTAACTTTAACCGACAATCTAATTTGGCAACTTGCAGCACTTCCATAGCATCGGACCCAACGCTTGTGTCAACAATGTTGTGATCTTCATAGCTGTAACGAGTAATTTGATTTTGTTCAGAAGATGAAATATTCATCCCATTGCTTTTAGCAACGGGAAGAACAAGATAGACAAGTTGATCCAATGTACCTGCTGGGACAGTAATAGCCGTTGGTAACGGACTCTGCTCAGGAAGACAAGCCAAGGTGTTATCTGGAAAAACACAATCGATGCGGTCTAATCCAAATTGCCCCAGTGGTAGTAGGCCATAATTGACTTCAAAGCTCACAACCCCCCAAGCAAGTGGATTGTTATTCTTGGCAGTTCGCGCTTGTTGATGTTGCAAAAAACGTTCTTGCTGCTGCATATGTTGTGGACGAAGAAACATGCCCTCTGTC
>TARA_R110002050_G_scaffold55954_10_pt1 | contig 34378 bp, 28 predicted proteins | sample TARA_R110002050 | Tara Oceans TARA_R110002050 (sample SAMEA4396988) | marine metagenome | biome: Polar Biome; feature: [DCM] deep chlorophyll maximum layer (ENVO:01000326); material: water (ENVO:00002006), including particulate matter (ENVO:01000060) such as... | depth 25 m
CCTGCAGCTTGTCGTAGGTGGCCTGGTCCCAAGTGGCGTCAGCACCATTGTGCAGCTTCATTGTGGCTTCGCGGAACGGTGTGCGATCCACTTCGTTGACGCTAACGCCCTGGTCCTTGAACCACTGCACCAGATCCTTTTCCTTCTGGGTGATCTGGTCACTGGCGCAGACCGCTGTCGCATCGAGCACGCCGTCAAGCGCTGTCTGGTCTTCGGGGCTCATGGCGCCCCAGGCCGGACCGCCGACGATGGTGAGAAGCGCGTCGGTGATGTGGCCGGTCAGCGTGATGAACTTTTGCACTTCGTAGAACTTCTTGGCCTGGATGGTCGGCAGCGGGTTTTCCTGGGCGTCGACGGTGCCCTGCTGCAGAGCCAGATAGACCTCGGCAAAGGCGATCGGCGTCGGGTTGGCGTCGACAGCCAGCGGGAACATCATGTAGAGCGGCGCGTTGGGGACGCGAATTTTCAGGCCCTTCATGTCCTCGGGTGTCTTGATCTCGACATTGGAGGTGACATGACGCTGACCGTAATAGGTCATGGAGGTGATGTGGTTGCCCGAGGCATCCTCATAGCCCTTCGACATGTCGGCGAAGAGGTCGGAATTGCGGTATTTGTCCCAGTGATCGAAGTCGCGGAACATGAAGGGTGCGCCGCCGATCGCGATCGGTCCATAGGAGCGCCCGGCAAACAGCTGGCCGGTGTAGATGATGTCGACTGTCCCCAGCCCGAGACCCTCGTTGATGTCAACTTCCTTGCCCAGCGAAGAGGCCGGAAAGACTTCGATATCGTAGCGGCCATCGGTTGCCTTTGACAGCAGCTCGGACGCTGCGACAGCGCAGGTGTGGTAGGGCTCGCTGGCTTCATAGACATGGGCCCATTTCAGCGTTGTCGGCGCGGCAAATGCCGGCACGGATGTCGCCGTCAACATTGTCGATGCCAGCGCGGCCAGTGCAATATCTCGAATTTTCATGGATAGTTCCTCCCAAAACTACAATGACCTCGATGGAGGCCCGTTGCGAATTCTCCTCTGCATCACACGGGTATCTGCCACATGATCTCAAATTCATACTGGTATACTAGAATAATGACAAGCATATCCTCGCGTCAGTTTGCTCATGATTGCCAAACGGCGAGGGGTGAGCGCCGATCGAGACCTGGCGTTCGGCGCCGGGCCAGCGGGTTGGTTGGCCATTGTGACTGGGCAATGGTTCGGGTGCTGCACTGCGGAAACAATTGTTTTGCAAGGCTTTCGTGACCGGTCCCGATCCACTAGTCTGATCGGGCAAGGAGCTTGAATGGACGAGAAACTCGCCAAGGCGGTTGAAGCGGCAAACAACGTAGTGGAAGCTGCGGCCCACGTGGTCGACGCGACAGTCCAGTCAACCCATCATGGCCAGGCAATGGTGGCGATTGCGATCGCGGTGGCCATCGCGGCGCTGATGGGGCTGGGCTTCATGCGGTTAAGGCAGCCGCCGCTGGTGGGTTTCATCCTCGCCGGGCTGGCGCTGGGCCCCACCGGTCTTGGCGTGATCTCGACTTCGGAAAATGTCTCGCTGCTGGCCGAACTGGGCGTCGTGGTGCTGTTGTTCTTCATCGGCATGGAACTGTCGATCAAGGCGTTTGTGCTGAGCCTCAAGCAGGCGGTGCTGGTTGCTGTCGGGCAGCTGGTCGCGGCAATGGCGCTGGCGGCGCTGTTGGCGTTCACACTGGGCGCTAGCCCGTCGGAGACCCTCATTCTGGGGTTCATCATCGCCCTGTCGAGCACCGTGGTGGCGATGAAGATGCTCGACGAGATGGGAGAATTGCGCCAGGCGCCGGGACGGGTTGCCGTGGGTGTGTTGATTGCGCAGGACATCGCCGTGGTGCCGATGCTGATCCTGGTGTCCAGCCTTGGCGGTGAAACCATTCATTTTGGCGAGGTGGCGTTCAAGGTGGTCGTCGCCGTGTTGCTGCTTGCCGGGCTGTTGTGGTGGTTCGGCCGCAATCCGAAACTCAGGCTGCCTTTCGCCGAAGCGATAGAGAACAATGTCGACCTGCTGGCGATAGGCTCGCTGGCCTTGTGTTTTTCCGCCGCCGCGCTCTCCGGCCTGGCCGGGCTTTCACCGGTCTATGGCGCGTTTCTTGCCGGCATCATCGTCGGCAATTCCACGCTTCGCAGCCGGGTGATTCCGGTGATCGAGCCGATCCAGAGCATTCTGCTGGTGGTTTTCTTCCTGTCGATCGGCCTGTTGATCGATCTCGACTTCATACTGGCCAATGTCTGGCTGGTGTTGGCCGCAGCGCTTCTGGTGGTGGCGATGAAGACCGCGCTCAACATCTTCCTGCTCAGGATCACCGGCTCGGATCCGAAGACAGCGCTGCTCGCGGGTCTGTCGATGGCGCAGATCGGCGAATTTTCTTTTGTGCTGGCCGCTGCGGGGTTTGCTTCGGGCGCCTTCGGGGCAGATATCTACCGTCTGGCCATTGCGGTGACCGCGATCTCGCTCTTGGTATCGCCGCTCTGGTTCAACCTGATGGAGCGTGTCGAAGACCTCGCCAATGAAGGGCTGGGATCCTACAGGGAAGCACTGGCGCGGGCCTATGAGGACGAACTCGACGGCGTGGAGAATGTGATGTGGGCGGTCAGGGCGCGCTACCGTGCGGCTCGTTTCGCGCTCTATCAGCGCCGCGCCCGCCGCACCGCCGTCAAGGCCGGCGGGGCCGGGAGCGATGTGCACAATCCGGATGCGCCTGCCGAAGCCATGACGGCCGATAGTCCCGCCGGCGAGGCTGTGGAACCTGACCTGGCCGCAGCGCAACCCGATGCTCCGGTCAATGCCCCCGACGCGAACCAGTCCGAACTGCCGCCCTCGATCAATCGGGCCGCGACGGGACCGCTGGAGCAGGCTGCTCCCCCTCAACCGGACAAGCCGGTTGCCAAACCCTCCAGACGGCGCAAACCCTCACAGCCGGTTGAGTAGATCCTGGTCCGGCCAACCGTCGGCGGGCAGGCCAAGCCGCAACTGCTCGGCGCGGACGGCTGCGCGGGTGCCGCCGCCGAGGATGCCGTCGATCTTGCCGACATCATGACCGCGCGCAGCAAGTTTTTGCTGCAGTTGTTTCATCTCCACATCGCCAAGCCCGTCGCCGGGATTGCCCGCGTCATAGGGTTTGGCGCCGGCAAGCCGGGTGGCGAAATAGGCCGCGGAGGTGGTGTAGATGAAGCTCTGGTTCCATTCGAGATAGATCGAGAAATTCGGAAAGACCAGAAAAGCCGGCCCGTTGCGGCCCTGCGGAAACAGCAGATCGGCGGGCAGATCCTGTGAGGTGGGAGTGCCGTTGCGGAAGGTCACGCCGGCTGCCGTCCAGTCGCTCAGCTTCATGTTCTGGCCGAGGCCGGATTTCTCGAAAGGAAACGAGCCGGATGGCAGCGAGACTTCCGCCAGCCACGGCTCGCCCGCGCGCCAGCCCAGGGATTTGATGAACCTGGCCGCGGTCATGATCGCGTCAGGCGAGGATTTCTTGAGATTGACGTGACCGTCGCCGTCGCCATCGACGCCATAGGCGATGATATCGCGGGGCAGCATCTGCACCTGGCCGATTTCGCCGGCCCAGGCGCCGGTGGTGCCGCGTGGATCGAGATCGCCATGGCCGACCATCTCGATGGCCGCGAGCAACTGCGGGCGAAACAGTTCGGGCCGGCGGCAGTCATGCGCCAGCGTCGCCAGCGCGTTCAATGTGTTGAAATCGCCCTGCACCGCGCCAAAATCGGTCTCCAGCCCCCAGAAGGCGGTGATGACGGCGGCGGGCACGCCATATTCGGCTTCGGCGCGGGCGAAGGTGTCGGCGTATTGCTTGATCTTCTTGGCGCCGACCTGCATGCGGTTGGCGCTGACCGAACGTCTGGAGAATTCGAGAAATGTCTGCCGGAAGACCCCTTGCGCGCGGTCGCGTGAGAGCACCTTGTTGTCGATCGAAGCCCCGCGCAGCGCCTTCTGGGCAACATCGGCGCTGACACCCATGGCAATCGCCTCGTTCTTCACGCCCTCGATGAACTGGGCGAAATTGCCGCCGCAGGCGGGCGCCTGGGCTAAGGCCGGGGTTGCCGCGAGGCTTGCAAGCAGAAGGGCTAAGGGAAACTTCGATGTCATGATGGCTTCAACTCCTGATGGGATGGCGAACCGACCCCAGATTTGTGGCAATGATGAGGTGATTTCCGGATTGCTGCAATGGCCACGGGATGTTTTTGGTGCTGACGCACAAGTTGGAGGCGGTAAGGTCGGTCAGCCTGAGTAAACTGTCTGGCGACAGGCTTCGGGCGCGCACACGGGCGGGCAGGAATCTGGTCCGGCGCGGCAGAGCCTTGACTTTGCACGTCTGGCGTGAAGACTGAGGCCAGTAAAACCGTGCAGGGCAGGGTTCGCTTCCTTCCTCGTTTCGGAACACGCCGGTTTGGGATGAAATATCTTGCTGCGGGGGCCGGACATGGAATCAGTATGGGCCGATCTGGATGCTGATCGAGCATCAGAGAGCGCCATCAAGCAAGGCCCGTCGGCAGGGGAGCCGCAGTCGGCAGCATCCGGCGCCCCGTCTATCCGCTTCGGCTTTCAGACGCAACTGGTCAAGCCGCGCGACCGGGAGGGGGCGCGGGGGATGCTCAAGCAATTGCATGCCAGAACCGTCTTTCGCGCGCAGGTCTTTGCCGATGGCAAGGTTGACCGGATGTTCGACCGTGTGCTGGCGCGGCAGCCCGGCATGGTGGGCATTGTCGCCGAGCACGACGGCGCGCCGGTGGGCATCGCCTGGGCGACCGCGGATGAGTATCTGCTCTCCGACGGGCCGCGCTTTGTCACCGTGCATCTGGTCGCGGTCGATCTTAACTTGCGCCCCTTCCGTCGCGCCAAGGCGTTTCTGACGCTGGTCACCGCAATCCGGCAATGGGCGGCGGCGCAGGGGGCGAGCCCGGTTTTTTCATGTGATGACGGGGGCGAGCCTTGCAGGGACGGAGCGACTCATGCGGGCTGCGGGGGCGCAGTGCGTGGGGGGAAGTTACGAGACCTGTTCAGGCCGCCTATTCGAGAACTCCAAGTAATGGATTTCCAAATGATGACACGTAGAATCAGCTCTGTACTTTCAATTATTGGTTTAGTTGTTGCAAGTCCGGCTATCATTGAAATAACGTCACATTTTCTGAATAAATCAAATCCTATTCTTTTAATACATCAGCTTCCATGTATATATAAGCATACTATTATATTTTGCTTTCTTTTAGTTATTCAATATATTTATGGAATAATGATGCATATAATATTTTCAAATTTTGATGATATTCCAATCATGAAAAAGAAATTCAATGAAATTTTTGAAAACCCTTTTTCGCGTTTTTTCGTTTGGCGAGAAACGTTAGATATTTATAGGGAAAGGAGGGGGCGGTGAACGAATATACTGCGTATGGATAATTTGGACTTAACTACGGCTATGTAGGCTTAAACCTAAAATCACAGCTTACTTTTGGATATGGGGTTCAAGCCTCTGCAATTGTAGCCAGTTATGAACAGAGAGGTTGGGTATTAGACGGATTCACGCTACGCGAAGTCTCTAGCTAGTTGAAGCCGGAGCCTGACAAAACAGCTGCCGGCCTACCGCCCGTATTTCCACAACCACTTTCGCCATTCTTCCTTGCTGCCGGCAAAAGCGTTGATGTCGGTGTCGCCCTTGATGCCGGGCATGATGCCGGTGCCGGTGTATTGCCACAGGGTCCAGGGATGATCGGGGTAGATGTCCTGCGGGTGGGCTGCGACCGAGCGCAGCCAGAACTGGTAGCCCTTGAAATGGCCGTCGAGGTTTTCGCGGTGGAAATCGACCGGGGTGTAGATGATCGGCCGCTTGCCGTAATGACGGCCGACGATGTCCATCCAGATCTTCATTTCCGAGCGCACGGTTTCGGGATCGGGGCGCGAGGTGCAGGTTCTTGATGCGTGGTTCCACTCGACATCGAGAACGGGCGGCATCTGCACCGAGGCGCGCGGCACATTGGCGATGAACCATTCCGCCTGTTCGCGCGCCGGACGGCAGAAATAGTAGAAATGATAGGGCGCATGGGCGATGCCGGCGGCGCGCGCGCCGCGCCAGTAGATGTCATAGCGGTCGTCGGTGTGGTCGCCGCCTTCGGTGGCCTTCATGAAGACGAAGGCTATGCCAGCCTTGCGGACCTCGTTCCAGTCGATCTCGCCCTGCCACTTGGAAACATCGATGCCGTGGACCGGATATCTGTCCGGATGGTGCTTGCCGAAATCCACCGGCTTGCGGTCGCCATAGCGTCCATTGCCGGGGGGCGGCAGTTTCTTGACGGAGCTGGGGTCGGACACAGACCGGGTGGCATTCGCCGGGCGTTTACCGCCGCCGATCGGTTCCAGACCTTCCGTCAGGCTGGAAGAATTGCAGCCGGCCAGGCCAAGCGCCACTACCGCGAGCAGGGCTGCAACCACCTGGCTTGTGCCAGACCGGGGTTTTGAATGCGGCGGCGACCGCCACGTTTGCGCGGCCGGCGTCCTGTCCGTGCGGGGGCGGGGTTTGTTCATGGGTGATTTTGTGTGTGTCATCAAGGCACTACAGCTTTTGGGCTTGTGATTGCATCCCGCCTGGAAATTGAGGGCAAGGCCGGATTTCCAGCCTTTCTACCGACAAAAGCTTAAGTTTTGAAAAACAAAATAAATCATGTGTTTACCACAAAAATTACGGGTGACATTTTGTTAAGTCCTGCATGGGCATGATGTGGTTGGGAACAGGAGTATTTAGCATGACGCTGAATTCTTATTTGCCAAAAGCATTCAGGCGATATGCAATCGCTGGTTTGGCAATCGCATCTATTACACCTCTGGCGGCTTTCGCCGGAGAAGTTCTTGTCGCCGGGGGAAGCGGGTTTGAAACCGCGACCAGCCCGCTTGGTCTGGCCGCAATTGCCGCGCCGATAGCGGTAACCGGACTGGTGGCAGGACTTGAGCGCCGCCATAACCGTCTTGCCCGGCGGTTCAAGAAGGAGCGCGCCAGGGCCGCACAACTGCGCCAAGCCGCCTATCACGACAGTTTGACAGGTTTGGGCAATCGCCATGCCCTGACCGAAAGCGTCGACCGGATCCTCGCGGGCAAATCGGATCGGTCCGGCGGTCTGACGCTGCTGCTGATGGATCTCGACCGGTTCAAATACATCAATGACACTTTGGGCCATGCCGCGGGTGACGCGGTGCTCAAGACGCTTGCGGGGCGGCTGCGCGAGCATTGCAGCGCGGACCACCGCGTCTACCGGCTTGGCGGCGACGAATTCGTCGTGCTTTGGGAAGGTTCGCAGCCACAGGACGCGATTGCGGCATATTGTGAAGATCTCGCAGTTACGGTGTTTCGTCCTGTCAGCCACGGCAGCGGCACCATTGAAACCGCGGGAAGCATCGGCATTGCCATATCGGACGGCAAGGGCGCGGTTTTGTCGGATATACTCAAGCGTGCGGATCTGGCGCTCTACCGTGCAAAATCCAGACCCGGAACCAATCACTGTTTTTTCTCCCAGGACATGGACACCGATTACCGGCAGCGGCGTGAACTGGAATCAGCGATGCGCGAGGCTGTCGCCGAAGACGCTTTCCGGCTCGACTATCTGCCGGTCATCAAGGCCGGGACACTGACGCCGTCGGGGTTCAAGGCCAGGCTGTGCTGGACCCGTCCGGGTTACGGAGATGTGCCGCAGAATGTGTTCATGCCGATGGCGGAAGGCAGCGGGCTGATTGTGCTGATTGGAAAATGGATGCTGCGGCAGGCGCTTGGCGATGCCTGCAGCTGGCATGACAATGCGGAAATCACGCTGCCGGTGTCGGCGCTTCAATTTCAGGATTCCGGTTTCGCGTCCATGGTGTTGACGGCGCTGAAAGACGCCAGGCTTGCCCCCGGGCGGCTGGTTCTCGATGTCCACGCCAAATCAAGCATCGGTGAATGCCCGGTGGCGCTGGCCAATCTCGAGGTTTTGCGTGCCGGAGGGGTTCAGATCGCGGTCAGCGAACTCGCTGCCAGCGTTGCCGGGCTGTCGACGGCGCGTCTCTTTCCTGTGGACCGGGTCCGGCTTGATCTGGGCAAGATCAAATCGATCGCCGGAGAAAAGCGGATGGCCGAGATGCTGAACCTGTTCCTGCAGCTCGCATCCACCGTCGGTACGCCTGTGACGCTGACCGGCGTCGATACAGAGCACGACCTGAAGATTGCCTGTGCGGCCGAGCCGGCGGAAGTGCAGGGCGATTTCGCAGGCACCGCACTGAGCGCCGGACAAGCACTGGAATTCTTCACCTCGATGGAGGGGCTGGCGCGGCTCCGCCCCGACAACCACAACACTCCGGATAACAAGAGCCTTCTCAAGGCTTGCTGACCGATCCAGCGGTGTTCACGCGCTGGATCAGTCGGTTCGCCTCGCCTCATCCAGTGTATTCAGGCCTTCCCCGCGCCGCCCGCGGTCGGCGTGGTCAGGATTACCGCGTCGCCGGCTTCCAGCACGGTCTGGTCGCAAGCTTTCAGCGTTTCGATGCTGCCATCGCGGCGCCTGACCTCGGTTTTTCCGACCTGACCCTCGCCGCCACCGTTTATGCCGAGCGGCGGGCGGTTGCGGTGCGACGACAGGATCGCCAGATCCATGCGTTCGAGGAACCGGATGGTGCGCCTGGTGCCATTGCCGGCGCTGAATTTGCCGGTGCCGCCGGAGCCTCCGCGGATATGGAAATCCTCGAGCTCGACGGGAAAACGCATCTCCAGGATTTCCGGATCAGTCAGCCGCGAATTGGTCATGTGGGTGTGCACGCCCGAGGTGCCGTTGAACCCCCGGCCGGAATTTTCATACCCCGCCGGTGAACCCGAACAGATGGTCTCGTAATACTGGTGCGTGTCATTGCCGAAGGTCAGGTTGTTCATCGTGCCCTGGCTGTTGGCCAGTGCGCCCAGCGCCCCGAAGATGGCGTTGGTGACGTGCTGTGAGGTCTCGACATTGCCGGCGACCACGGCGCGCGGGTAGGCCGGTTTGAGCATCGAGCCTGCCGGGATGACGATGCGGATCGGCCTGAGGCAGCCTGCATTCATCGGGATCGGCTTTTCCACCATCACCCGGAAGCAGTAGAGCACGGCGGCGCGGGCCACCGGTTCGGGCGCGTTGAAGTTGTTGGCCATGGCGTCCGAGGTTCCGGTGAAATCAACCGTGGCTTCGCGCTTGTCGCGGTCGACCGAGATCTTGACCCTGATCACCTGACCGGTGTCGGTCGGGTATTCGTACTCGCAGTCGGACAGGGTGGAGATCACCCGGGCAACGCTTTCCGCGGCATTGTCCTGAACGTGGCCCATATAGGCTTCGACCACATCAAGTCCGAAGTCGGCGACCATCTTGCGCAGATCTGCCACGCCCTTTTCGTTGGCGGCAATCTGGGCCTTCAGGTCGGCGACGTTCTGGGTGACGTTGCGCACCGGGTAGGGGTGGTCGGTGAGCAGTTCGATCAGTTCGGCTTCACGGAAGCGGCCGCGTTCGACGATGCGGAAATTGTCGATCAGCACGCCTTCCTCGTCCACTGTGGTGGCCAGCGGCGTCATCGAGCCGGGCGCGGTTCCGCCGACATCGGCGTGGTGGCCGCGCGAGGCCGACCAGAACAGGATCTCGCTGCCGTCATCTGAGAACACCGGGGTAACCACGGTGATGTCGGGCAGATGAGTGCCGCCATTGTAGGGCGCGTTGAGCGCAAAGACGTCGCCGGAGTGAATGTCGCCCTCGTTCAATCGGATGATGGTTTCCACCGAGCGGTCCATCGAGCCCAGATGCACCGGCATGTGCGGCGCGTTGGCGACCAGCGCACCGGTGCGGTCGAACACGGCGCAGGAAAAATCCAGCCGTTCCTTGATGTTGACCGAATAGGCGGTGTTCTGCAGCGTCACGCCCATCTGTTCGGCGATCGACATGAACAGGTTGTTGAACACCTCGAGCATGATCGGGTCGGCCTGATCGGCGCCGATGGCAAGCGCCCGGTCGAGCTTTTCGTAGCGGGTCAGCACGACGTGATCACGGGCGTTGATGCGGGCTTCCCAGCCGGATTCGATGACAATGGTCTGGTTGGGTTCGATAATCAGTGCAGGGCCAGCGACCCGGTGGCCGGGCTTGAGACTTTCGCGGCGGATGACGCTTGCGTCGCGCCATTGGCCGCCCGAGTAAATCCTGCGGGTTTGTCTGTCCGTGACATCGCCCTGGACCAGCGGGTGTTCGGGTTCGCTGCGGCCGTCCTGACGGTCGTCGAGGCCTTCCACCGAGATCGCCTCGATGATGACGGTCTTGTTGTCATAGACAAAGCCGAACTGGGCCTTGTGCGATGTTTCGAACTCTGCCCGGGCGGCGTCGAAATCGAAATCCGAAAACGCCACCGGAATGGTGGTGTCGGTGCCGTCATAGCGCAATTGCAGCAATGGCCGCCAACTGATCGCGCCATCGGGGACGCCCTGGGTTTTGAGTTCCTCGAACACGCCCTTGCACAGCTGATCGATGAGCAGCTTGATGTCGACGCGGCTGTCTTCGGAGAGCGGCTTGATGAGGGCCTGTTGGCGGCTGGCGAAAACGCTTGCAAGGCCGATGCCGTAGGCCGACAGCAGACCGGAGAAGGGGTGGATCAGGATCGATTCCATGCCCAGCGCATCAGCCACCAGGCAGGCGTGCTGGCCGCCGGCGCCGCCGAAGCAATTGAGCAGATAGCGGGTGACGTCATAGCCGCGCTGCACCGAGATCTTCTTGATGGCGTTGGCCATGTTCTCGACAGCGATGGTGATGAAGCCTTCGGCAATCTCTTCGGCGCTCTTGCCGGGCTGGTCTTTGGCCAACGCATCGAACGCCTGACGCACGGCCTTGGCGTCGAGTGGCTGGTCCTGGCCGGGGCCGAAAATGGCAGGAAAGAAATCGGGCTGCAGCTTGCCGAGCATGACGTTTGCGTCGGTGACGGTCAGCGGTCCGCCGCGACGGTAGCAGGCGGGACCGGGATTGGCGCCGGCGCTGTCGGGACCGGCGCGAAAACGGCCTTCATCGGCATGCAGGATAGAGCCGCCACCGGCGGCAACGGTGTGAATGCGCATCATCGGCGCGCGGATGCGCACGCCTGCCACCTCGGTGTCGAAGGCGCGTTCATAATCGCCGTCATAATGGGCGACGTCGGTGGAGGTTCCACCCATGTCAAACCCGATGACCTTGTCGAAGCCGGCCAGTGCCGCGGTTTCGACCATGCCGACAACGCCGCCTGCGGGGCCAGAGAGGATGGCATCCTTGCCGCGAAACATGTCAGCCGCGGTCAGCCCGCCCGACGACATCATGAATTGCAGTGTCGGGCCGGGTTCGCCTGACGGCGTGGCGCCGAGAACGCCCGCAACCCGGTCGACATAGCGCTTGAGGATCGGCGAAAGATAGGCGTCAACCACCGTGGTGTCGCCGCGACCGACAAGTTTGGCCAGTGGCGAGACCTGATGGCTGACCGAGATTTGCGCGAATCCGGCACGCTCGCAGGCGCCTTCGACGACGATCTCGTGGATCGGGTTCTGCCAGGAATGCATCAGCACCACGGCGACGGAGTCGATGCCGTCGGCGTGGGCCTTTGCAAGTTCCGGCTCCAGCGCTTCGAGGTTGACGCCGCGCACTGCCTTGCCGTCGGCCATGGTGCGCTCGTCAACTTCGATCACGCGCTCGTAAAGCTGCTCGGGCAGGATGATTTCCTTGGCGAAGATGTCGGGCCGGGCCTGATAGGCGATACGGAGTGCATCGCGGAAACCCCTGGTGATGACCAGCAGGGTGCGGTCGCCCTTGCGCTCGAGCAGCGCATTGGTGGCAACAGTCGTGCCCATCTTGACGTGACCGACGCGTGCGGCCGGAACCGGCGTGGCCTGATCCACGCCCAGCAGGTCGCGAATGCCCTGGATGGCGGCGTCGGGATAGGCTTCGGGGTTTTCCGACAGCAGCTTGCGCTGGTGCAGCGTGCCATCGGGTGCACGCCCGACCACATCGGTGAAGGTGCCGCCACGATCAATCAAGAAATCCCAAACACCCGACATGATGATGCCTCCAGCAAGATTTTGCGTCCATGTGTTGCGATGGACACGGAAAACTGTCTGCGTATAATGCGATTGTCGGCATAACGTCAATAATTTATCTATAAAATGCGAGTGAAAGTGATGACTCAACCAAAGCCAGTGGCTCAACCGGACATTGGGCCGATAGTTTCCGCCGCGCATTTGGCCGATGGCGGATTGCCGGCGCTGTCGGAGATGGAATTTGCGCTGGTGATCCTGAGCAATGCGTACCAGCGCTGGATCACGCGTTGCACGGCGGCGGCGAGGGGCGAAGGTTTGTCAAGCATCGAGGTGCAGATCCTGCATGCGGTCAATCACCGCGAGCGCGACAAGAGCCAGTCGGAACTGTGCATGATGTTCAACATCGAGGACACCCATGTGGTGGCCTATGCGCTCAAGAAACTCGAGGCGATGGGCCTGGTGGAGCCGGGCCGGCGCGGCAAGGAGAAGACCGCGCGGATCACCAAAGCCGGCGCGGATCTGTGCTTGCGCTACCGGGCGCTGAGAGAGAAATTGCTGGTCGAGTCGATCCAGGCACTGGGGCTTGATGCGGCGCGCATCAGTGAAATCGCGGCGCTGATGCGGGTGATGTCGGGCCAATATGATCAGGCCTCGCGGGCGGCTGCCAGCTATTGACCGGCCGGTGGGCCGCTGCCTATCGTCCCGCCACACTGCAGTATTTGCCAAGGGAGCAGACGTATGGATTATGTCCGGTTGGGAAAAACAGGCCTGAAAGTGTCGCGGCTTTGCATGGGCTGCATGAGTTTCGGCACTCCGGGCGGACCGACCCACCCGTGGGTCCTGCCTGAGGATGAAGCGCAGCCGTTCTTCCGCAAGGCGGTCGAAAGCGGCATCAATTTCTTCGACACGGCCAATCACTACAATTACGGCGAGTCCGAGAAGATCACCGGCAAGGCGCTGAAAACCTACACAAAACGTGATGAAATCGTTGTGGCAACCAAGGTCGGCTTGCGGATGAGCGAGGGTCGGGCCAATGATCGCGGCCTGTCACGCAAGCATATCTTCGACCAGATCGACCAGTCGTTGACACGGCTTGATATGGACTATGTCGATATTCTCTATATCCACCGCCTCGATCCCGACACGGAATATGAAGAGATGCTCGACGCGCTTGAAGCGGTCGTGCAGGCTGGCAAGGTGCGCTATGTCGCGGCGTCGTCAATGTGGACCTGGCAGTTCGCCAAATTGCGCGAGATGCAGAAGGCGCGGGGTTACCAGCCCTTTGTCGCCATGCAGAATTTTTACAATCTGGCCTACCGCGAGGAAGAGCGCGAGATGATGCCCTATTGCGCCGCAGAAGGTGTTGGCGTTGTGCCCTGGTCACCGATTGCGCGCGGGTTCCTCGCCGGAAACCGGCCGAAGGATGGGCAGGCGACCAACCGGGCTGCCACTGACAGGATGGCCCAGGGCTATTTCGGCTCGGCACAGGATTACGCGATCCTGGCGCGGGTGGAGAAGGTTGCCGCCAAACTTGGCGTCAAGCCGGCGCAGGTGGCCTATGCCTGGGTCATGTCAAAAGCCTATGTCACTGCACCGATTGTCGGCGCCACCAAGCTTGGCCAGATGGAAGAGGCGATTGGTGCGCTCGATATCAAGCTCGACGCGGCCTCGATCCGGTCGCTCGAAGCGGCGTACAAGCCGCGCGAGGTGACCGGGCACAGCTGAGGCCGGGGCCCGTTCATCCCACCTTGGCCTTGCGTCCGCACCAGACCACAAAGCCGACGGCGAGGGCGAAGCCGAGCATCACCGGGGTGACGGTCTCGCCAAGCAGCAGGGCGGAGAGGCCGAGCGTGACGAAGCTTTGCAACAGTTGCACCTGGCCGACGCGGGCGATGCCGCCAATCGCCATGCCCCAGTTCCAGAAAATGAAGCCGGCAAACATCGAGCCAAGCGCCAGATAGGCCAGCGCCATCAGAGCGTGGCTGTCGGGCTCGCCGATGCCGGTTTCCCAGGTGAACAGCGTGCCTGCCAGTGACAGCGGCGCGGTGACCACCAGCGACCAGCTGATCACTTCCCAGCCCGGCCGGGTGCGGGCGAGCTTGCCCGAAATGACATAGCCGCAGGCTGCCGAAAGTGCTGCGCATGCCAGCCAGAAATCGCCGATGCCGGGTGCGATATCGGCGCCGGAGAGCGAAAAAATCATTACCAGGGCAGCGCCGGCAAGGCTCCAGGCCCAGAACGCCAGACCGGGGCGCTCGCCCCCGAAAAGCGCGGCAAAGGTGGCGGTCATCAGCGGGAGAACACCGAGCACGACGCCGCCGTGTGAAGCGGGCACGGTTTGCATGGCAACGCTGGAGAACCCGGGAAAGCCGTAGACCAGCAACACTCCGGCGATAAACAGCGAGAGCGCATGCTGGCGCGGAAACCGCTTTCTCAGCACCAGCAGGGTTGCGCCTGCGACCATTGCCGCAATCGAGGCTCGGCAGAAGGTGATGAAAGCAGGCGAGAAACCTTCCAGCGCTATTCGTGTGGCGGGCAGGGTGGCGCCAAAGATGACAATGCCGATAAAGCCGATCGCCATGCCCGCGAGCGGATGAGCGGGGGAACTGGATGTGGGCGCTGATGGCAAGGATGTATCGGTCATGGCAATGGCAATACGGGGCGATCCGGTTCGGGTCCAGCGAATTCCAGCGATGAATGGTATCGTTTCAGCTGATGGATCGTTGATTAATTGTGCGCTGCATATACTCGATTTTTGCGACCAAATCGCGTAAGAACAAATCATGTCTATGTTCAGCCGCCTGTTTGACGCCATCGGCGAAACCGCTCTCACTGCCTTTTCCGGCGTTGTCGAAGCCGTGCGCACCGCGTTTGCCGGCGACCCGGAAACCCGGCGCAAGGTGGCGTTTTCAGTCGCCGTGATTGCATTGTCGGCCAAGATGGCCAAGGCCGACGGTATTGTCGCGCCGGAAGAGGTGCTGGCATTCCAGGAAATTTTCGCGATCCCGCAGGCCGAGGCCGGCAATGTGGCGCGGCTCTACAATCTGGCCAAGCAGGATGTGGCTGGGTACCAAGCCTATGCCCAGCGGGTGGCCGGGATGTGTGGATCGGGCGATGCCAATTGCGCGATGCTCGAGGATGTGCTCGACGGGCTGTTCCACATCGCCAAGGCCGATGGTCTGATCCATGAGAAGGAACTGGAATTCATCGCCAATGTGGCTGATATCTTTCAGGTCGACGAGGCCCATTTCGAGCGGATCATGGCGCGGCATGTCCATCCCGATGGCATCGATCCCTACGCAGTTCTGGGTCTGACCGCGACCACTCCATTCGATGAGGTCAAGAAGCGGTACCGGGCGCTGGCGTCGGAAAGTCATCCCGACCGGTTGCGCGCCCGTGGCGTGCCCGAGGAGTTTCTCAATATCGCCAATGACCGCATGGCCGCGCTCAATGATGCTTTCGCGGTGATCGAGAAGGCCCGCGCCGCTGCATGAGTGATTTTCGACCCGATTTTCCGTCCGCCGATGTTTGCCCCTCGCCCAATCATGGTGAGCGCAAGGATGGCCGGACACCTGACATGGTGATCCTGCACTACACAGGAATGCCTTCCGCCGAGGCTGCGCTCGAATGGTTGTGTTCGGAACAAAGCCAGGTTTCATCACATTATTTTGTCGATGAGGATGGCCGCATCACCCAGCTGGTGGCCGAGAGCCAGCGGGCCTGGCATGCCGGTCAAAGCCATTGGAAGGGTGACACCGACATCAATTCGGCTTCTGTCGGCATTGAAATCGTCAATCCGGGACATGCGGCCGGATCGCCGCCGTTTCACCAAGCGCAGATCGAAGCGGTGATCCGGCTTTGCCGTGACATTGCCGATCGTCACCGGATTCCGGCCGAACGGGTGCTGGCGCATTCCGATATCGCGCCGATGCGCAAACAGGACCCCGGCGAAATCTTTCCCTGGGGTCAGCTCCACACCGAAGGCATCGGTCATTGGGTCGAGCCGCTGCCGGTCGGTGGCGGACGGTTTTTCCAGGAGGGCGATGCCGGGCAACCGGTGGAGGCGTTGCAGACCATGCTGGCGCTTTACGGTTACGGCGTGCGTGTCGACGGTTCCTACGATGTCGAGACAACGGCGGCGATCCGCGCCTTTCAACGACATTTCCGGCCTGAGCGGGTCGATGGAATTGCCGATGCTTCGACCATCGGCACGCTGCACAAACTGCTGACGGCTTTGCCCAGCGTCGCCTGAACAAAGCGCGCAATCCTGCTCCGGAACTCTCGGGAGCACCGAATGGAATGTTACAGCCTGACACGTAAATTTATTGCGATGCAGCATTTTTTGGGTTGCCGGCCTTAAATCCGCCGGTCTGTGCCCTGATTGAGTTGGCTTCCACGCACGAAACGGGCAACGGCAAAGCCTGTCGCGGTTTCGGGCTGACACGTAACGCGCCAGGGGTATGTCCCGCCATCGCCTATGAACGGGCGGGCATGGTGCCATCGGAGTAATTCAAAATATGCGTCTCATTTTCACGGCTGCCGCGGCGGCCTTGCTCTCCCTTGCGCTTTCGGGCTGCGAAACCACCGGAACTTCCAACGAAACCACCGGCTCGGTTTCCAGTGGCAAGATCAAGTCATCCAGCATGAGTTTCGGTTATTCGACGCGGCCTTACGGGAAATTGATATCCAGCTATGCCAAGCGCAACGGTGTTCCTGAAGCGCTGGCTCATGCGGTCATTTCAGTCGAGAGCAATTACCGGCCCAAGGCGAGAGGTTCGGCGGGTGAGATCGGCCTTATGCAGATCAAGCCGGCGACCGCACGGATGATGGGCTATCGCGGCTCGACGAAGGGTCTTTACGATCCCGAGACCAATATCAAATACGGCATGCTCTATCTCGCCAAGGCGCACCAGCTTGGTGGCGGCAAGACCTGCGGCACGATCCTGAAATACAATGCCGGCCACGGCGCCAAGCGCATGAACCCGGTTTCCAAGCGCTATTGCGGCAAGGTTACGCAGTTGATGAAGTAATCTGCGATCACACTGACGGCGGCTGACCCGGCATGCCGGGTCAGCGGTTTCGCGCCAGTGTCAGTTGACCAGACGGACAGAGACCGCAGAACCGCCGGTGCCTGCCGGACCAGGACCATCATAGGGCGTCAGTTTCCAGCTGGACGAGTTCATGATGATGGAGTTGACCACAAGCGAGATCTTGCTGGTCTGGCTGGTTGTCGAGTTGTAGGTTGCGTTGCGATTGGGCAGATGAATGATGCCGGTCATGGCCTCACCCAGCGATCCGTTGAACACGTATTGCTGCTTGTTGGCGTTGTTGGCGGCATCGGACGTCTTTTCAAACATCAAGACCCCGGCATAATCTCCTGTTGTCGGAGCGGAAGCGGTGAATTTCAGCGCGCCGTTGGCGCGGATTTCACTGTTGACGTCGGGATAATAGAAGGTGACGCCCTCGGCGATGACGGTTGAACCCGAGTTGAGAGTCATGCGCCCCATGATGATGTGCAGGCCTGGCTTGAAAGTCACCGCCGGGTTGCCATTGAACGTGGTGTTGCAGTGCGCGCCCGGATTCAGTGAAAAAGTGGTGCCGCTGAGCGCGCCCTGGGTGGTGCAGGTTGATGGCACCACCGGTTCGGCGATTTTTCCCGCATAGGGGTCATCGGTGGCGTCGCAGTTGACCTGGAGATTGCTCAGAGTCCCGCCATTCTTGGTATAATTGGCGCCCTTGACGCAGAATCTGGCTGTGTCGATGGTCGCGTCGGCATTCATGATGAAACTTGGCGACGACGTCGAATGGACGTGTACTTCGCAGTGTTTGGCGTCGAGGTTGGCACCGGAGTTGATCAGCACGGCCTGGGTCTGGTTTCCAAGCGCATAGATGCACCCGGTGCCGGCGCCGACGGTCTTGATGGCCGTCGACGACACGCTGATCGGAATATCGTCCATATGGATGATCTTGAGAAACGCGGTCGGATGCGGCATCCGCAGCGTTCCGGTCAGGCTGCCATCACTGTTCGCGGTCAACACCAGCGACATGCCGGTTTCCAGCATTTCAGCTTCGGAAAGCCCGGAATCAGCCAGAGTGCGAACGTAGGAAGTCGCGGCTTCGAGTTGCCTGTCGGCGTCTGTTTCGTGCACCGCGGCCAGGATAGCGGTGTCCAGTTCATCCTGAAGCCGGGCTTTTTGGCTCATGGCGTGGACGATATCGACCACCCCACCCGCAACCACAATCAACAACGGGATCAGGAGTGCGATGATAATGCCAAAATTGCCGGCGTAATCGTTGCGAAATCCGGTAATTCTTCGAGCCAGCTCTGAACGTAAGTTTTGAAACCACATTGCGATATCAACTCATAGTCAATCAATGTTGGGACCTTACAATAAATGAAGAAACAACCAGTGAATCCGGTTGCGACAATTCGGGTAGTCCCGGCAGCAAATATTTAACATTTGAGGTGATGGCGGTTTGAGCCAGTGTGTGTGGACTGTAAACGAATTCCTGACGGCGGCGCCAGTATGAACACCGCCATCGAACTTTTGACTGGCTTCAGCCGCGGTTTTCAAACAGCCCCCAGCGGTTTCCCGCCGATGTTCCGCGACGTGCAAGTACAAGCACTGTCAGGGCCAGCACAAGCAACTCCGCCACAATGCCTGCATACCAAATTCCCGGTTCGCCAAACCGGTAGGGCAGCACGACGATGAGCGGCAGCGCAAACAGATAGGTCCGCGACAGCCCCAGAAGGGCCGCCCGGGGCGCATCTCCGATTGCCTGGAAATAGGTTCCGATCATCATCAACGGACCGAACATGAACATGGTCATGACCGTGTAGGGCAAGATGCGGGCGATTTCGGAAGAGATCGCCACATCATCGACGAAAATGGAGCCGATTTCCGACCGGGTCAGCAGGAATGCCAGCTCTACGGCGGCTGAGTAGGCAAAAGCCATGACCACGGCCAGGATGATGGTCTTGTCGGTCCTGACCCACATACCCGCGCCGAAATTGGTGCCGGCGATGGTTTGAAACGCCAGGCTCAATCCCAGCAGCGGCAGGAAACTGAAGGTGATCAGCCGGGTGATGATGCCGAAAGCGCCCGCGGTCGCCGCATAGCTTTCTCCTGCCCAGAGCTGCAGGCTGAACAGCGTCAGTCCGGCGGAAAGCGACAATCCGATATAGCCCAGACTTGAAGGCGCCCCCAGAGCCAACAGTTCTCCCCAGAAGCTTGAGCCTGCCCAGAGCGCGGTTCGCGGCAAAGATCGAGGCACAGCGCTTGACCGCCGATAGTGGATGAGGGCGATCACCGCGCACAGTTGCGCCAGCACCGTGCCATAGGCCGATCCGGCAACGCCTGCGCCGAACTCGACAATGAAGACAAAGTCAAAGCCGATGTTCAAAAGCGCCGACATCAGTGTGATGGCCGCCATGGCGCGCAGCAGGCCCTGGCTGCGCAAGGCGGCAATGTTGATGCCCAGCACGAAGACCAGCGGCGAGCAGATGATCAGGATGGAGATATAGGTGTAGCCCATGGCGGCAAGGCTCGCATCGCCATTGGCCGCCATCAGGCTGAGCCTGCCGCCGAAGGCCAGGAACAGTGCAATCAGGCAAGCGCTGACTAGCAGCGCCAGCTGGATGGCCTGGGAGAATGCGGTGCGCGCGCGATGGGTGTCACCACCGCCAAGCAGGCGGGCGAAAACGCTGGCAAAGCCGTTTGAAACCAGCGTCGAGAGCGCCACCAGCAGCATGTAGAGCGGGAACATCAGGGTGACCGCGGTCAGGGCATCCGCACCGACATAGGCGCCGAGAAAATACGCATCGACCACGGTGAACAGCCCGTTGACGCCCATCACGATGATGATGGGGGCGGCGGTCCGGGCAAACAGACCGGTGAGCGATCCGGTCAGGTAGATATTGGTCCTGGGTGTCGACAATCCTGTCATCACAAACCTCTTTCAGTGTCTGGATGCGGATAGAGAAGGGCGCTCGCATTGCCATCAAACCGCATTCAACTGAAATCGGTGGATGAAAGAATCTGCGAAGGACTTCACCATGGACAAGCCAGCGAGCGGCAGGGGCCTTCACCCTGCGGGATCGATATTCCTGGCTGCGGAGATTGTCAATCGGTGCTGGTTCCGGCTGCTTGCATTTCTCTGGTCATCTGCGTTGTGGTGGTCTAAGGAGAGCGCGCCAGTCGGCCGGGCAGCCGCGCCTTGCAACGTCGAAAGACAGCAGGGGGAGGAAAGTCCGGGCTCCACGGATAAACGGTGCCGGATAACGTCCGGCGGGGGCGACCCCAGGGAAAGTGCCACAGAAAGCAAACCGCCCCGCCTTCTGATTGTCGGTGCCTGAGTGCAGGTTTGGCCGGCAATGAGATGGCGGGGTAAGGGTGAAAGGGTGGGGTAAGAGCCCACCGCGCGACCGGCAACGGAAGCGGCACGGTAAACCCCACCGGGAGCAAGACCGAATAGGGATGACGCCGGGCGCAAGCCCAGCCCTTTTTCCGGGGTGATCATCCGGGTAGGTTGCTTGAGGTGCGCGGCAACGCGTATCCCAGAGGAATGGCTGCCACGTTTTGGCTCGCAAGGGTCAAGGCCATACAGAACCCGGCTTACAGGCCGGCTGGCACTTTTACCGTTTGGGCACCGTTTGGGCACTGTTTATGGCCTGCCTTGTTTAGGGGCGGCTTCGGATGCGCGTCTGACTGCAAAACCGCGCTCGGCCAAACAGGATCTCAAGCCCGGCGGCGCCAGACCGGAGCCGGCCGCGCCGGATCGATATCCGCGGTGGAACCAACCGGGTCAATTCCCGTTGACAGTGCGACAGGATCAAACCTCTCCCAGCCCCTGTCAGGAGGATTCGCAATGACTCCCGAGACCAAAGCCTCGAATGCCAAGACAACTGCCGCCGCCGGGCTGAAACAGCAGGCCAAGCAGGATGAAATCGAGACCGAACGCGCCAAGGGTTCGCCACTCAAAAAGGGCGAGAAACGCGTTGAGGAAAGGGCTGTCGCCGCAAACGGCGATGGGCCTGTTGCCGACCCCGCGAATGACCCCACCAGATCAAAAGCTCCGTCCCCATCAAAAGGAAGCAAACAATGAAAACATTATCTGACGCCTTTGAACACACATTGCAGGACATCTACTACGCCGAGAATGCGCTGGTGAAAGCGCTTCCCAAGGTCCAGGAAGCGGCCAACGGCAAGAAGTTGAAGGATGCGATCGGCGAGCATCTTGAAGAAACCAAAGGTCAGATCAAGACGCTTGAAAAGGTCTTCAAGTCCATCGGCAAAAAGGCTTCGGGCGAAAAGTGCGACGCCATCGAAGGCTTGATCAAGGAAGCTGACGGCATCATCAAAGAGGCAAGCGGTGTGGCCAAGAATGCTGCGCTGATCGCCGCCGCGCAAGCCGTTGAGCACTATGAAATCGCGCGTTACGGCACTTTGCGGGAATGGGCCAAGGTGCTCGGTCACAAGGAAGCCCATGACCTGCTTTCCGATATTCTAGATCAGGAAAAAGCCGCCAACAGCAAGCTGACCAATTTGGCGGTTTCCTCAATCAACGAGGAATAGGGCGACCGGAACGATGCTGCCATCATGCGGGAGGGGCCAGGGAAACCGGCTCCCCCGCCTTCATAGTGGCCGCCGCCCGAGGTTTACTCGCCTTCTACGATCCTGACCTTGTCAGGCCAGAATGCATAGTGCCCATCAAGTTGCTTTGAAATGTCAAAAGACCTGTCGTAGGTCCAGGCAATTTCGTCGCCGTTGTAGGCAGCGTAACCGGCATCGCCTTTAAGCGGGCAATGGCTGGTTTTTTCAAGTGGTTCAAGTGTGGCGACGATGTCCGAGGCGGGAACATAAATTGCCGGATCATAGAGGGATTTGCCCATTTCCATGACCCGGAGCGCGTTTTGTGTTTGGGCAATCAGGGTGCTGTTAACATAAACCCGAACCGTTCGCTTGATCGGCCTGATGACCATGAGATGGTTCGGGTTGGCGGGGTTTCGAATAGCGCCTTCCAGCGATGGGAAGTTGCTGTCAGCTGAATCTGATGTCCGCATTCTGTCACCCGTTTTCCACGCAATGCGCCGCTTCCCGGCGTGTTGGAGCACCGTATGATGCTCCAATATTATACCATCAAAGCCGTAGATTTGATATGTCTCATCAGCGTCATTGAGGCCGCGCTCCAGTCCGTCCGGTATCGGCATAACTGTGCGTCTTGGACAGGCAAGCCGTCTCGGCTCCGCCGGCCCGCCCGGTTAGGTGCCGGAAGCTTGACCGGGCCTTCCTGTGAGACCGGACATGACGCAATCAGACAAGTGACGGTGACCGTCCTGGGTGTTAAATCCGTGCCATGACCCATGAAGATGAAGAAGAACAACCTGGTTCCACAGTCTGCTTTGCGCACATGCTGGTCGACGGTCATGTCATCGATCCGCAGACGTGGAAAGATGTGTCAGTGTTTCGCAAAGCCGAGCGGGTCCGCCTCTACGCTGCGCGGCAGAAGCTTGCGCTTGATGAGCGCAAGGCGATGGCGGCAACGATATCCACACGGTTGACGGAAGTTCTCGGCGATGTGGGCGGGCGGACGATCGCGGTGTACTGGCCGATCCGTGGAGAACTCAATCTGCGTGACTGGATGATTGCCGCTTCCGAAGGCGGCGCTCGGATCTGCCTGCCGGTGGTCGTGGAGAAAAACCAGCCGGTGGTTTTTCATCACTGGACACCGGAAAGCCGTATGACCCGGGGGGTCTGGAACATTCCGGTTCCTGTCGATGCCGAAGTGGTTGTCCCGGATGTGGTGATCGTGCCGCTGCTCGGTGTTGATGAAAACGGTTACCGGCTCGGCAATGGCGGCGGTTATTACGACCGCACGCTGGCGCGGCTGCCCGAGGATCTCATGATTATCGGTGTCGGTCAGCCCTTCGCGCGGATGAAGACGATCTTCCCGATGCCATGGGATATCCCGATGAAGAAGGTTGTTCTCGGCGACGGTTCGGTTCTCGAACTGCCGTGAGGCTATGCCGGGTCGCCGGTGACTGGCCCCGGCCTTTCGACCGGGGCGCGCTCCTCAAACGAAATCGACGAACTTGTTGAACGGCATTTCGCGTAGCCGTGTGCCGGTTGCGGCAAAAATGGCACCAGCCAAGGCGGCTGCCGCCGGCGGCACGGGTGGTTCGCCGATGCCGAACACATGCTCACCGTTTTCAAGGCCGCGGACTTCGATTTCGGGACATTGATACATGCGCATGCCCTCGAAAGAATCGAAATTGTTCTGGTCGGCGATGCCGCCGGTGTAGGTGATTTCGCAATTCATGGCGTGACCCAGCGCGAAGACGACGCCGCCCTTGACCAGATTGTCGAAATTGACCGGATCGACAACCGTGCCGACTTCGGCCGCGACATAGACCTTATCGATCCTGATCCCGGCGTCGGTCGCGGTGACTTCGATGACCTCGGCGCAATGCACGCCAAAGGACTGGGTCAGCGCCACGCCACGACCGCGGCCATTGCCGAGGACGTCGTCCCATCCCGACATTTCGCCAACCGCCTCAAGCACCTTGCGGGCTTCATCATTGTTGCAAAGCCGGATGCGCTCGGCGAGCGGATCGGCGCCTGCGGCATGGATCAGCTCGTCGAGACCCGAGTTGTAGAAAAAACCGTTCGACGAGGCGCCGACCGAACGCCAGGAACTGATCGGCGCCAGTTCAGGCGCGCGGTACCCAGTGACGCGCTGGTTGGGGATGGCGAAAGGCTGATCCCAGGCGCCGGCGACGATCTGGCTGTCGGGACCGGGCACCGAGAGGCCCTGACGACCCATCTGCGAGACCACGACCGAGGGCATGGCGATGCCGAGATCATAGGTCTCGACATGACCGTCGCGCACCGTGCCGCGCATCCGCGCCATGGCAATCTGGCGGGGGAAGTCGTGGGTCATGTCCTGTTCACGTGAATAGGTCAGCTTGACCGGTGTGCCCTTCATCTGGACCGCGATCTCGGCAGCCTGCTTGACCACCTCGTCCTCAAGCCGGTGGCCGAAGCTGCCGCCCATATAGAGCGCATGGACCTTGACGTTCTCAGGATCAATTCCGGCAATCCTGCCGACATTGTTCTGGATGAAACGCGGAACCTGGGTCCCGGTCCAGACTTCCGCCGCATCGTCATCGATCCGGACAATCGCGCTGACCGGTTCCAGCGGAGCATGGGCGAGATAGGGCGCACGGTATTCGGCGCGGAGCAGGTTGCCGGTTTCAGCGATGGAAATCTCGACATCGCCGTCATCGCGCTTGCGGCTGTCGCGAGCGTCCTCGTTGAAGCTGCCCGAGAGCACGTCCCAGTGCTCGTCCATCGTCGCAGGGAAAGGTGCCGGGCCCCATTCAGCCTCAACCATTTCGGCAGCCTGGAAGGCGCGCCAGGTGTTGTCGGCAATCACAGCGACGCCACCGGTGATTTTGACGACATCGCTGACGCCGCGCATTTTCAGCGCTTCGCTGGGGTTGAAGTTGACCAGAGGCCCGGTCTGGGCCGGATTGAGCTTGACCGCGGCATGGACCATGCCGTCGATCTTGTGGTCGATGCCGTAATCAAGCGTGCCGGTGGATTTGGCGATGATGTCGACGCGCCGCATCGGCTTGCCGATCAGCCGCCATTCGGATGCGGGCCGCAGTTTAACGTTCTGCGGCGGCTCGATGCTTGCTGCCAGCGGCGCCAGTTCGGCATAGGTCAGCGACGTGCCGTCAGGCAGCAGCACCGCGCCAGCTTTGGTTTTCAGCTCGCCAACGGCAACGCCTGATTTCTGTGATGCGGCAAGTTTGAGCGTTTCGCGGGCGACTGCTCCGGCCTGACGCAGCTTGATGAAACCGTCGGGCACCGTGGTCGAGCCGCCGGTGATCTGCATGCCGATCAGTTTCATCACCGCCGAGAGCACGCCATAGGCAGCCTGATTGCCGATGCCATCGCCCGGCGCCATGAAGGCGGCTGCCTCGTCGGCGAGCGCTGTGTTCCAGTAGGCGGGTGAGGGCGGACCGGGGTCGACCTTGACCTGATCAAGCTCGACATCCAGTTCTTCGGCGATCAGTGCCGCCTGTACCGAATAGGCGCCCTGGCCCTTGTCGGCGCGTGGGGTGATCAGCGTGACGCCATCGGCATCAATGCGGACATAGGGGGTGATGGCGGCTTCGCCGTCGCCGAGGTCAGCCAGCAGCGGATTGGCGTGCGGCTTTTTCACCATATAGGCGCCAAAGGCAACGCCGCCGGCCACAGCGACGGAGCCGATCAGGAAGGCGCGGCGGGAAAATGTCTTCAAACGACCCATATCAAGCGCTCCGGATGGTTTTGGCAGCGGTCTTCACCGCTTCGCGAATGCGCGGATAGGTGCCGCAGCGGCACAGATTGCCGCTCATGGCATCGTCGATGTCCTCGTCATTCGGCTCCGGGTTTTCCGACAGCAGTGCGGCGGCCGACATGATCTGGCCGGACTGGCAATAGCCGCACTGGGCGACCTGATGCTCGATCCAGGCTGCCTGAACGGCATGCAATGCGTCGGGCGAGCCGAGCCCCTCGATGGTGGTGACCTCGCCTTCGAGGTCTCCGACCGGCTGCTGACAGGAGCGGATGGCGACGCCATCGACATGGACGGTGCAGGCGCCGCACTGGGCGATGCCGCAGCCATATTTGACACCGGTTATGCCGAGTTCGTCCCTGAGCACCCACAACAGCGGCATTTCGGGCTCGACATCCACATCGTGGGTTTTTCCGTTTACAGAAAGCTTCATGGGGTTGGCTCCAATTGCGCCGATGATCGACAAGACATCGACCTGATTGAACCGGGATGTGGTATGGGCATCAGCGATCTGTGCGAAACCGGATCAGGATCAAGGATTGACAAATTTACACAAAATGTCAAGTTGTTTAGGATGACTGAACGACAACATCAAATCCTGGAAGCCGCCATTGACGTGTTCGCGCGTTATGGCGTGCGCAAGGCGACCATGGGCGATCTCGCAGAGCAGGCCGGAATCTCGCGGCAGACGTTGTATGCGCGGTATGCCAACAAGGATGAGATCATGAACGCGGCGATGCGGCTGATCACCGACAAGGTGGTCGGACAAGTCCGCGCAGCCTGGCTCGAGGCGGGGTCAATCAGCGAAAAGCTCGATATTTTCCTGGATCTCGCCATCGTGCGGTTTTTCGAACAGATCAAGCAGATGCCGGATTCCATCGATTTGCTGACCGGTTACGGTGAGGGCGGTCCGGCGGCGCAACATGCAGCGGAAGCGGGCAAGATCGATCTGCTTAGAGGGCTGTTCGAGCCGTGCAAGGATAAACTGGTTGCGAACGGTACATCGCCGCAGGATCTGGCAGAGTTCTTTTACCAGGGGTCGGCAAGCTTCAAATTCACCGCCGGTGACCTGGAGCATCTCAAAGCGCTTCTCGCCACCTTGAAGCGGACGACGTTGTTGATGCTGGGCGAGACCTGAATTCCGCGCTGCGGACGCACACGATCCGGTGGATCTCTGCCAATCCATTTGCTTGATTGATCCTCGTCAATGCGACAGACCACAGGTTTGTGCAGATTTGCTCCCTGAGAGTGCAATCATTGTCGAAGGGACAAACCATGACATCGTCGATCAAATCCGTTTTGCTCGCCATTTCGGTCATCGCATTGGCCGCGTCCTGGAGCACCGAGTCGGCTGCAGGCGATTGCACCGGGTATGTCGTCGGGGTCAAGCCGATCAGCCAGTACAACCACGCCAGGGGGAGTGGATTCCTCGCTGTGCGCACCGGTCCGGGAAGCTCCTACCGGCAGACCGGCGAGGTCTATCGGGGCGATGAAGTCTCGGTCTACGACCGGCGCGGAAACTGGTATGCCATCACCTGCATGTCGGGTCGTTGCATGCAGCCGATGTGGGGAACGCCGATGCCATCAGGCTGGGTGTCGAGCAAATATGTCGATGCACGCGGCGTTTGCCCCTGAGCCGGAGGACCGGTGATCGGGCGCCGCTGTTGCGCGCAAGACCGCGGATAATTGGAAATTGCGATTGTGCTTCTTTCATGCGAAGACGACATTTCAGGATCATAGTCTGAAGTCATAGGCTTGTTGGGAGAAAGCAATTGAAAAACAACACCGTAATTCTGGCGCTCGGCCTTTGTGCCAGCCTGGTCACATCGGGCGCATTCGCTGAAACGCGGATCACCTACAAATCCGCGAAAACCGGGTCATCCTACTATCAGATGGGTGTGCAACTGGCGGAAGCGATGAAAGCCGGCACCAATGGCGACATCATCGTCACCGTGGAGGAAAGCCAGGGTTCTGTTCAGAACGTGATGGAGGCAAAGGCGCGCGGCGGCGACTACGTCTTCACCACCCCGCCGGCGCTTGTCGGTCTCGCCCAGGGCGGCAAGGCCATGTTCGAGGGCAAGGGCGATCCCAAATTCGACAACATCCGGGCGCTGTTCCCGATCCCGTCGCTGACCATGCATTTTGTCATGTCGGCTGACAGCGGCGTCACCGATTTCGCCGGCATGGAAGGCAAGACCATCCTTCTGGGCAAGGGCTCGTTCGGTGCCACCGAAGGCGAGAAATATCTCAATCTGTTCGGTCTTGAAGGCAAGGTCAATCTGGCCGAAGTCGAGCTGTCAAACGCTGTGCCGGCGCTCAAGAACGGCCAGATCGACGGGTTTGTCACAGCCGGGTCGTGGCCCGCTCCCAATGTCATCGAAGCTGCGGCCTCCGCCGATGTGGTGGTGCTGTCGCTAAGCGACGAGCAGATCGCCGGGACCAAGCGCTCCAAGCTGGTGATCCCCGCCGGGACCTATGCCGGCCAGACCGCCGACATCGCCACAACATCGCTGCCTGTCGCCGCGTTCACCACCACCGCGATGAGCGATGACGCCGCCTATGAGCTGACCAGGACATTCTGGGAAAGCAAGACCGCGATGGCCGAAGATGCGCCGTGGTGGAAGGGCGTCGACAAGTCGCTGATGGCCAACATCACCAGCAAACTGCATCCCGGTGCAGTGCGCTACTATACCGAAGCCGGTTTTGAGCTGACTGCCGACCAGCAGTAACAGAGCACTGCTTTGCGCTGCGCATCCCTGCCTTGAGAGCGGGGGTGCGCAGACCGCGACGTTGCAAGACCGTCATCAATACCAAAGACCGGGAGCCTGTCGGATGCGAATGGCCATGATCGCCAGCGCCGCATGTCTGGTGGCATTTCATCTGGGGCTGATCTTCTGGGGGCTGGTTCCGAACCTGGTCAGCCGGCCGCTGCATCTGGCACTGGCCTTGCCGTGGATCTTCCTGTTTGCCGAGGGTGGCAGGCTCGCCCGCTGGAGTGGTGCTGTGTTTGGTGCACTTGGTATGGCCGCCAGCATCTGGGTCGCCTGGCAGCATTCCGCGCTTGGCGACCAGTACGGCTTTCTCGAAGGCAATTTCCAGATCGGTATCGCCGTCATTTTGCTGGTGGTGGTGCTCGAAGCCGCCCGCCGCGCGATCAGCTGGCCGTTGCCGCTGGTGGCTCTGCTGGCGCTGCTCTACGGGCTGTTCGGACAGTATATTCCCGGCGAGTTCGGTCATTCCGGCACGCCGCTTGCGAGCTTCCTCGGCACCCTGACCATTGCCGAAGGCGGCATCTGGGGCAGTCTTGCCGGTGTTTCGGTCAGCGTCGTGGCGATTTTCGTGATTTTCGGGGCGGTGCTCAATGCCGGGGAAGCCGGGCAGGGGTTCATGAACATCGCGTCCGCCGCTGCCGGCCGTCTCAGGGGCGGGGCGGCCAAGGTGTCGGTGATCTCCTCGGCGCTGTTCGGCTCGATCTCCGGCTCGGCGTCCGCCAATGTCGCTTCCACCGGCGCGATCACGCTGCCGGCGATGACGAAACTTGGCTACCCCAAGCGGCTGGCGGCGGCGGTCGAGGCAGTGGCGTCCTCGGGCGGGCAGATCATGCCGCCACTGATGGGGGCTGGCGCCTTCGTCATGGTCGAACTTACCGGCGTGCCCTACACGGCGATCATGGCGGCCGCGGTGCTGCCGGCGTTCCTGTATTTCTTTGCCGTGTGGGTGGGGATCAACGCCTATGCCGGGCGATACGATCTGGCCGGGCTTTCGGCGGAAGACCGTCCGTCCCCGCGCGCCGTGTTCATCACCTCGGCGTTTTTCGCCATTCCCTTCGCGGTGCTGATGTGGGGCATGTTCGTCACCGGCATGACACCGCAATATGCCGCCAGCATGGCGATCCTGGTCGGGTTTGTGATGCTGTTTTTTCATGCCGACGGCAGGTTCGATCTCGGACGCACACTTGGCCGGCTGGAAAATGCCGTGATCAATGCCGCCCGGCAGGTCTCGATGATTGCCGCCATCATCCTGTGCGCGTCGATCATCATCGGCGTGCTGTCGATCACCGGGCTCGGCGTCAAGATCACCTCGCTGATCCTGTCGGTGTCGGGTGGTCTGTTGTGGCCGTCGCTGCTGTTGACGGCGCTTGCCTGTCTGGTGCTGGGCATGGAAGTGCCGACCACGGCAGCCTACGTCATCTGCGTTTCGGTCGCCGGTCCGGCGCTGATCAAGCTTGGGCTCGAGCCGCTGCAGGCGCATCTGTTCGTGTTCTGGTTCGCGCTGCTGTCAACCATCACCCCGCCGGTGTGCGGGGCAGTGTTCATCGCCGCCGGCATGATCGGCGAGAACTGGCTCAAGGTAGCAGTGACCGCCATGAGCCTCGGTGTCGGGCTCTACATCATTCCCCTGACCATGGTCGCCAACCCGGCCATCATGGAAATCGCCATCAACCCGATCACGGCGCTGGTGGCGCTGGTGCAGATCGGGCTGGGGCTGGCGCTGATTTCTCATGCGCTGATCGGGGTGTTCAGGCCCTTGCACCGCGCCGGTCTCGGCATTGCCGGATTACTGGTGCTGTTTGGGCCGGTGCTCTAAAATATCCGTGTTCGTCAGGTGAGCCTTGGCGACTATTCCCGGTCATCGCGAAGGCCGCTCAATGCCTGGACAATGTCCGCCTTGGAATAGGGTTTTTGCACCACCAGGGCGTTTGGGAAGCGCTCGAGAAGGCTGGTCTGATCGCCATAGCCGGTCGCAAAAGCGAATGCGACCGAGCGGGCTTGCAGGGCAACTGCCACGCTCTCGCTGGTCTCGCTTCCCAGATTAACATCCAGAAGCGCGAAGCCGAGTTCGGTATTCTTGACGATGGCCATCGCGTCGCTGACATCGGATACGACATGGACCGACCGCGCGCCGAGTTCGCGCACGAATTCTTCGGCATCGAGCCCGATGATCATGTTGTCTTCGACGATCAGGACATTGCAATCAAGCTGCGGAATGGACACGCCGCCTCGTATCGGACCGGTCGCGCTGTCGGACCTGTTCGGCAGCTTGACTGCCGCGACATAAGCTGCGGGGATTGTGAAATCAGCCTGCAGCCCGGTGGGCTCGAAGCGCAATAGCGCGGTTCCCTTGAGTTCGAAAGGAATCGATTTTTCGATAATAGTGCTGCCGAAGCCGCGGCGCGATGGCGGACTGGTGATCGGCGGTCCGCCGGTCTCGATCCAGCGTATGTGAAAATGCCCGTCAGCTTCATGTGTGGTCGTGATTTCCAGCGATCCGTGCTGATTGCTGAGCGCGCCGTATTTGGCGGAGTTGGTGATCATTTCGTGAGCCACCAGCGCGAAAGTGGTAAATGCGCCGGGTTCGAGCAGCACATCGACGCCTTCGATCCGGATCCGGTCGGCGTTACCATCCAGATAGGCCTCAACCTCAAGCGCGATCAGTTCGTGCGCTGACGCCGGGTTCCAGTTCTTGCGGGTGATCTGGTCATGGGCGCGTGCCAGAGCGTGGATCCGGCCGCCGACCACTTCGGTGAATTCGGAAACGCTGCGCGCTTCGCTCTTGCTTTGATTGACCAGCCCCCTGATCAGATTGAGAATATTGCGAACCCGGTGATTCAGTTCGGAAATCAGGATCTCCTGGCGTTCATGGGCCTGGCTCTGCTCTCTCAAGCTGGCGTCGCTCATGCGCAGCACCACTTCAAGCAATGTCACGCGCAAGGCCTCGGCGGCATAGATCTCGGTCGAGGTCCAGCGAGCGCTTTGGTTGCGGACAACCTCGCGCCAGGTCTCGAAACTCTTGCGGGGCGTGAGTCTTGCGCCGTTCGGCCCGAGGCTCATCGGCTTTTCCGGGTTTCCTGCCCAGGAAACGTTCTTTGCGATCTCGCTGCGAAACAGCACGATGTAATCGCGCGGCGAACGCGACACCGGCAAGGCCAAAAGCCCGGCTGCCCGGTCGGCGAATTCGGTTGCCGGTTGATAGACCTTGGCCAGATTGTCGGTGTTGAAAATGGTTCCCGGCGCGGTGGTGTTGAGGAACCTGGCCAGGCCATCAAACTCGTCTGCTGACGGGGTCGATCCCTGACTGAAGAATTTCCCCCTGATCCAGCCGACTGCGCCGTCAAACGGAATGGCTTCCTGAATCGCCGAAGCGATCACATCGAAATTTTCTTCGATCTTGGCACCATCCGCCAGTTGCGTCATCAGCCGGTCATGAAGCGCCTGGCCCCGGGCCCGTTCGGCGCGCTCCACGTCGCCTTCCATCTGATCGAGCATGAAAGAGAACATCTGTCCGAACAATTCGGCGGCGGTGCGGGTGTCGTAAGGCAGGGTGCGCGGGCTGTTGTGATGGCAGGCAAACAGACCCCACAATTCGCCGCGCTTGAGAATGGAGATCGACATCGAGGCGGCAACGCCCATGTTGCGCAAATATTCCAGGTGAATCGGAGAGACGGCGCGGGTCGAGCTGAGTGAAAGATCGAGCGGCTCGCCCGACGGGCTGACCGCCGGATAGATCGCTGAGCCCTCGTCGTCGACGTCGCTGATGATCCTCAGCAGGCTGCGCTTGTAGAGCTGCCGGGCCTGACTGGGAATGTCGGATGCCGGGTAGTGCAGCCCCTTGAACGAGTCCATGCCCGTGGTCAGCGCCTCGGCAATCACCCGGCCGCTGCCGTCGGGCTGGAACTGGTAGACCATGACCCGGTCAAATCCGGTCAGTGCCCGAACCTGGCGTGCAGCGACCTTGCACAATTGTTCCACCGAACTGGCCTTGGCGATGCGGTCTATCATCGGCCGCACATAGGACGTCTGGTCAGTCTTGCTCCTTGCCTCATGGCGTTCGATCTCGATGACGACAGACCGCCCCGAAACGTGCAGCGCAAGGTCGAACAGATCGGGGCTTTTGGTCAAACGGCATTCGAACAGCCGCTGGACCGCATCGGGGCTGCCGAGCTGCTGCAATTTCGAACGGATGTCGTGGATTGCATCGGCGTCGAGTATATCGCTCAGCGGCCGGCCGACCAGGTCTTCGGCGTCCACGCCATCGATGAATTGATCAATGTTGCGAGAGGCGTGGTTGACGAACCAATCCGAAGACACGGAAATCAGCGCGCCGAATGACTGTACCTTGCCCAGAACGTGAATTGGCTCGCGATCGCAATTGGACAGATCGACAGCTTTGACGGGAGCGACGGTTTTCGCGTGGGTCATGCGTTACCTTCAGTCAAAGCAGCGTTTTCGAAACACCGAAAACAGGTAAGTGCGCCTGCCACGACGAGATCCTGTGCCTCGCCCTTGGCTTCAAGACCCTCCAATTGTGCCATGAGAGACCGCCATGTCAAACCGGCGTCCTCGCGGATGAGGTACCGGCCGGCGCGCAGCACATTTGCATCGCTGGAACGCAAGCGCCGCTTGTTGAGGATCTTTGATCCCATGTGCGATCCGGCGACGACATAGGCGTAGCCGAGCGGGTCGCCGTCCAGTTGCCCCCCTGGCAGCGGCGGTGCGCTGACAGGTTTGTGGCCGAGTGCTGCCAGGTCCGCCTCGATCAAGGCTGGCAGCGGCTCGAAATCATGGCCGCTTTGCCGAAGCATGGGCATGGTTTGTTGCAGGGCTGTCTGATGGATCTGGAGAAACCGTGCAAGTCCGCACGCTATGGTCAGATCATACCCGGACATGACTGCATCGACACGGTTGTGCGCAGACACCGTGTCGGATTTCAATCTTGTCCGCAAATTGGTGCCTTTTTGCATCGTCATCGTGGTCTTATAGCCCAGTTGATTCCAAAAACATTAATCTAGGTTAATTCTGGAAGCTTATTTGAAGTGGTTTCAGGCGAAATGGGCCCGAAACGCGTGAATCGGCTGGATATCTCATGACGCAATCAGCCCAGATGGATCGGTGTGCCCGAGGGTGACGCTGTGGTTGCTGCAAAACCCTTCAGATCGAACCTTATCGGACCAATGCAGTGGCCTTGATGCGATAGAACATTCTTCGCGGGTTTAAACAAATGTCCAAAGGCTGTTTTGGAACACGCAACTTCCCAGCCGCCGCCATTGTGTCCGAACGGTGTTCTCACTCACATCCTGTCCGCATTTCCTAACCCTTCGTTAATCTTGACAGGATATTAACGGCACAAACTCACGGTCGAGATGGGAGTGGTTCCCATTGACGCCCATGGTGGCCCATGTTATCCCAAATGCCCAAGATCAGCAGGCGGGCACCCGCCGTTTCATCTCCATTTGGACCGCGGTTCCCGACCGGACCCGTCAAGGCGGCAAACGCTGCCTTTGGAATCCTGTGCGCGAAAGAACGGTGGCAAAGCGGGGGATCGATGGCGTGGAATCACAAGGCGGAAGCGGCGGTACAGAGTCATGAACCGGTTCCTGTCGAATGCGACAAACAGGATCGATGCGAAGGGGCGGGTTTCCGTGCCATCGATGTTTCGCGCCGTGCTGGCGCGCTCGGCGGTCGAAGAGCTCTACGCTTGGCAGGATTTCGTGTTTCCTGCGGTCTCGATGGCCGGACCGGAAGTGCTCGAGCGCTTCGAGCGGATGATCGGATCGCAGGATCCGTTCTCGGCGGAAGCCAACAAGATGTCGCTGCTCATTCATGGCGGCGGGGTGTTCATGAAGCTCGACGGCGAGGGACGGCTTCTGGTGACGGATTTCATCCGCGATTTCACGGGCATCACCGACAAGGTGACGTTCGCGGGGCGGGGGGATCATTTTCAGCTCTGGGAACCGGCGGCATTCGAGGAAATGCAGTCGCGCGCCCGGAAAGAACGGACGGCCAGTTCCTGACCGTTCGCAAAGGATGGAGAAACGGAATGGCGGCGGACATGGGCGATGGAGAGACTGACGCCCAAGGCGGACCTGTCCGTCACATTCCGGTTCTTCTGCGCGAGGTCATGGGCGCGCTTGCGCCTGTAGCCGGGGAGACCATCGTCGACGGCACGTTCGGGGCGGGCGGTTATACGGCCGCCATTCTCG
>TARA_R110002050_G_scaffold173394_3_pt1 | contig 34324 bp, 28 predicted proteins | sample TARA_R110002050 | Tara Oceans TARA_R110002050 (sample SAMEA4396988) | marine metagenome | biome: Polar Biome; feature: [DCM] deep chlorophyll maximum layer (ENVO:01000326); material: water (ENVO:00002006), including particulate matter (ENVO:01000060) such as... | depth 25 m
CGGATGAATATTTGACTGATAAAATGACGCCGACAGCTATGCTGTATCGGCGTAAGATACATTTCTCGCAGTCTTACTGTCGATTATCGCTTCAGCAGGAAACGAAGCGATAATACTGTCGGATCCACACCAAGCGTTTTCCGGCACAAGATTGCCCTCAGAACCCGGTATCCGGCAACAAAAACATCATGCCCGCCGAGAACGCATTGGCGAACAGCACAAAAATGGCGGCAAATTTCAACTTCGTTTATCCGTAAAAGGACCGGTACCACGCAACAAAATTGCCAATCCCGGTCTCGATTGAGGTTTCCGGTTTAAAGCCAACTGCATCGGTCAGAGCATCCACATTGGCATAAGTGGCAGGAACATCGCCATCCTGCATCGGCAGCATATTTTTCTCGGCCGCTTTGCCCAGCGCCTTCTCAAGAGTTTCGATCATATACATCAGCTCAACCGGGCTATTGTTGCCGATGTTAAACACGCGGTAGGGAGCCGAGCTGGTTGCCGGGTCCGGTTTTGCCGGATTCCAGTTCGCATTTGGTTCCGCCACGGTCGAGATGCAGCGATGAACACCTTCGACAATATCGTCGACATATGTAAAGTCGCGACGCATTTTGCCTTGGTTGAACACGTTGATCGGTTTGCCTTCGAGAATAGCCTTGGTGAACAAGAAAAGCGCCATGTCCGGACGCCCCCACGGGCCATAGACAGTAAAGAACCGCAGTCCGGTCGTCGGCAAACTATAGAGATGGCTATAGGTATGAGCCATCAGTTCATTTGCCTTTTTCGACGCGGCATACAGGCTGATTGGGTGATCGACATTGTGATGAACCGAGAACGGCATCTCAGTATTCATGCCATAGACCGAACTGCTTGACGCATAGACAAGATGCTTCACACCGTTATGACGGCATCCTTCAAGGATGTTGGTAAACCCGACAAGGTTGGCATCAATATAGGCATGCGGGTTTTCAATTGAATACCGCACCCCGGCCTGAGCAGCCAGGTTAACAACATAGGTCGGCTTTTCCGTTGCAAACAGGTCGGCAATACCGTCGCGGTCTTCAAGGTCCATACGGACAAAATTGAAACCCGGTTTGCCGTCAATCCGCGCCAAACGGGCTTCTTTAAGGTTCACGTCATAGTAGTCATTGACGTTATCAAGGCCAACAACAGTCGTTCCTTGCTCAAGCAGCTTCAGACAAAGGTGCGATCCAATAAAACCGGCAGCACCGGTGACCAGTACCTTTTCATGGGCGGGAATGGCAAAGTCGAGCATGTTCCTCGGAATTCCTGTCTGATGTGTTTATGAACGATAACTGTCACGGCATTTTAAATTCGGTCATTCTGATAGCAGCAAGATCCCCTTTTCGCAAGACACGAGAAGCCCTCAACCTGGCCCGTAAATCATGCACAAGACAGAAAGATCATTATCTGCTATTCTGCTGGATATACAGTGCATAGATAAACCTAGAGCTTACAAAGCTATATGATTGCAACCGGTCAAACCATTGCCAACCCCAATAGCGGCAGAATGGGCGTAGTCCTGAATGTTCAGGAAATCGCACGAACTGCTGATGGACAAGTTTTGGCGGAATACGAAGCTATCGAAGTTGCGCCTTCGAGCACTGGCAGTTCATCGCCCTATGCAATTGCGGGCCAAGACAGTGACGCTGCACGGACACGCATCGTTGATCCCCGCACCCTGACTGAAGCACAAGCCGTTGCGGGCGGCGTTAGCCGCGCGGAGTATCGTCAGGCGCGTGAAACCAGTGAAGAACAAGCCGGTCAAAATACGAACAGCAGCATTTCTGGCGATACAGACCTTGATCCGGCGGAAAAGGCCGTTGTTGCACAGTTACAATCGCGTGATTCTGCGGTCAAGCAAGAAGAAAAAGCCCATGCCGTCGCCGCGGGTCCTTATGGGTCTGCGCCACAGTATGAATATCAGGTTGGGCCAGATGGCAAAGCATATGCAATCGGCGGGCACGTTGATGTTAGTGTGTCAATGACCGGATCTGCGGCGGATCGTGATCGCGCACTGGCAACCTTGCAGAACGCAGCACTTGCCCCTAATGCACCGTCCGGTGCCGATATGGCGGCCTTCCGTCAGGCAAGCTTACAACGTGCAACAGCGCAAGCCAGTGACGAATCGCCTAAACCGATAGAATCCATTGCGTCTAACAACGAAAACGGGAACGACACGAGACAGGGCATCTCGATTTCTATTTGATTTTGGACCTCGCGAAATCTGCTTCCGCTCCCCATATACTATGCAAAGCGCGACAGAACATCTACCCTTGAACATAATACCCTATTCAATGGGATAGTTCAGAAAACCAGAAACTATCCTGCCGTTTGACAGGCCCCCCATTTTGTTGAATGCTGCGCGCGCGTCCGGGGGGGACGCTTGAACTAAACATTATAGATTTACGCGATTCCGTATCTTGGGTGCGGTCGCGTTTCTGACGCGGACGGACACATGTCCTAAGCTCGGACAAAAACGGGTACGGCACAAAAATGAACATCCTGCTAGCAGACGACCACGACCTCGTCAGAGACGGGATCACTTCCTTCCTTAAAACGGCGGCGCCGGAAGTTGAGATCTCACAGGCAAAAGATTTTGCCGAGGCACTTTCAGTTGTCGATGGGGAAACGCAAGTCGAGCTGACCATTCTTGATTTGAACATGCCGGGGATGAACGGCCTTTCGGGCTTGACCGTCATGCGTCAAAAGCACCCGGAAATTCCGGTTGTCATTCTGTCTGGATCAGTTAAGCGCAGTGACGTTTTGAACGCGCTCGAGCATGGTGCCTCTGGCTATTTGCCAAAAACCTTGTCGGGAAAATCACTGATCAATGCATTGCGTTTGATCATGTCAGGTGAAAAATATATTCCATCAGCTTTGCTTGAAGATGACGGCACGAAAATGCGTCCTGGCGAGATTGATCTGGACGGCCTGTCACCTGACAACCCTTTACGCCAGTTGACCAATCGCGAACGCGAAGTTCTTGCTCTGCTGACCAAAGGCTTATCGAACAAGGAAATAGCCAAGCAGCTTACTGTGCGTGAAATCACCGTCAAAGTTCACCTGACGGGTATTTTCAAAAAGCTTGGTGCCGCCAACCGTACACAGGCTGTTAAAATTGCTATGCAGCTCGGTTGGGAAGCCTGACCTGAGCGCAACGCAAACGACGGCACTCACAACAAAGCCCGGCAAAATTGCCGGGCTTTGTTGTTATATACTTCTCCATCTTCTTGCTCAGCGAACAGGTTTCTATTCACCATAGACTTCTGCAAGCTCATCAAGAATGCCAAGAAGCTCTTGAAGATCAAGGGGTTTTGACATCACCATGACAGGTGCATCTGCACCATCATCATCATCAACCGGTCGCTCAGCATCCCCGGGATGTCCGGTCATGACAATGACGGGCATGGCAGGGTTTCGGGCACGCAACGCTTTGACAAGACTGTTGCCATCCATATGCGGCATGCGAATATCGGTGATCAAAATGGTCGGCGGCATAACCCCGGCAATGGCCAATGCATCCTCACCGTTCGTTGCGGCTGAAACCGAATATCCTTGTGCTTCCAGATAAGCAGCAATGATTTCCATCGCATCAATTTCGTCATCAACGACCAGCACCCGGACAGCTTGACGCCCGGCACGGTCAACGCAGTCACTATGTATTCGCGCACTTTTTGCCACCGGTTCGTCACCGTCCGCTTCGAGTTCCTTACCGATTTGGGCGACCGGTAGAGTCACCTCGAAACAGGCCCCATCCCCTTCGTTACGCACATCAATCTTACCCCCCATCGCCTCGACGATGCCATAGCTGACCGACAGCCCAAGCCCTGTTCCCTTACCAACGTCTTTGGTGGTGAAAAATGGATGGAACAGCAGATCAATGGCCGCCTCTGGGACACCACCACCATTGTCATTCACCGCAAGTTTCAGGAACTTTTCGTCTTGATCAATCATCGCACTGACACGGATTAACCCGCCAATGCTGTTGGCATCATCGCCATTCTCATTGATTGCATCACGCGCATTGGTCAGCATATTGACCAAAACCTGTTCGAGTTGCACCTGACGACCATTAACGCGACACATCTGGGCAGGTGGCACCACATCAATCATGATGCCCGACAGTCGGCAATCATGCTCAATCATGTCCACAGCACGCCCCACGGCCTTCATCGGATCAAACGGGGCAAAGTCATCATCATCAGGTCGGCTATATATTTGCAGATGCTTGATGATTTCAGACATGCGTTCGGTCTGACCGCTGATCAAAGACAGGCGTTCTCGTTGAAAGGCCGGTTTTACAGCCTCAAGATCATATTGAAGCGCACAGGTATCGGCCGCCATGCGAATAACATTCAGCGGCTGGTTCATTTCATGCGCCACTGATGCAGCCATTTCACCCAGTGTCGCAAGTTTTGATGTCTGTACGAGCTGTCGTTCGACTTTGCGTTTTTCCGTCACGTCTTCGGCCAGCATCAGCATTGCCGGTGCACCTTCGTGGGTAAAGGCGATTGCCGACACTTCCAGTTCAACTGTTTCACCATCGGGGCGGTTGCACATGATGACAAAATCTGCCCGACCGCTGTAACCGTTGCGATAGCGTTCTATATACTCTGACAGGATTTCACGGCTGGATGGATTAACCATTTCCATAAAGCTGCGACCAACAAGTTCGGTCGTATCCTCAGCACCCAGGATCGTGAGCCCCTGCTGATTGATATAAGTAATCTCCTCACCGCTCAGGATTGAAATGAGCTCAGGGGCAAGTTCGACCAGCTTGCGATAGCGTTCTTCACTTTCCTTGAGTGCCCGTTCGGCCCGCGAACGTTCAATGGCATACCGGATGGAACGTCGAATTGTCCGACCGTCTGGAAATTCCTTGGTCAGATAGTCTTCCGCACCGTGTTGCAGGGCCTCAAACGCCAGTTCTTCGTCCTTGTGACCGGTTAAAACAACCACCGGGGCGCTATTGGCACAGCTGCGCACGCGACGAATTGTCTCGACACCCGATGAGTCTGGTAAGGTCAGATCAAGCAAGACAACATCGAACCGTGCGCCCGGCCCATCGCCATTTAAAATAGTCAGGGCCGAGGTAAGGTCACTGCAATGTTCAATGTCAAACGGATCGCCAGTTTCATCCAGCAGCGTCCTGACAAGGAACGCATCCCCCGGGTTATCTTCGACCAAAAGAATTCGAAACCGTTGATCAGCCATCGCAGCAATTTCCACGTTTAAAATCATTTTTCCGTCAAAGCCTGAACATCGGAAAGTATCTGATTTTGCATGGTTCCAAGGCTTCTAGCAATCCTGCACGTCAATCAGCAAACGACCTTTGATCTGACCTTCCAAAATCTTCTCACCCCACGGCACAACATCACGAAGCGAAACCTTCGTCGTTGCGGCATTTAACTGACCGATAGGAAGCTCTTTCGCAAGCCGTTCCCACGCCCGAATTCGGGTTGCATAGGGACACATTACCGAATCAATTCCGATCAACCGCACCCCGCGCAACAGGAACGGGATCACAGTCCCCGGCAAGTCGGCTCCTCCGGCGAGACCACAGGCAGCGACAACACCGTGATACTTCATTTCTGAAAGAACATGAGCAAGGGTTGTGCTGCCAACACTATCAATCGCCCCGATCCAGCGTTCGGCCAAAAGAGGCTTGCTGGTATCGGTCAACTCATTGCGATCAATAATTGTCGTCGCCCCTAACTCCCGAAGATAGGCGTGGGTTTCTGCGCGCCCGGTTGAGGCCGCGACCCGATAGCCCAAGGCCGACAAAATCGATACTGCAACCGAGCCAACCCCACCAGCAGCACCTGTTACAAGAACTTCGCCATCCTGTTTTGGACTGATCCCTTGTTCTTCCAACGCCATAACCGCAAGCATTGACGTAAACCCGGCCGTCCCGATGGACATTGCCTGTGCCGCATCGAGTCCTTCTGGTAGCGGGACAAGCCAGTCGGCCTTTACCCGCGCCATTTGACCATATCCGCCCCAATGGGCCTCACCAACGCGCCAGCCGGTCAGAACGACCTCATCACCGGGCTTGTACCGTGCATCACTTGACGAGACGACTTCACCGGAAAAATCGACCCCGGGCACATGCGGATAGGTGCGCACCAATCGGCCAAGGCCATTTAAAATCATGCCATCCTTGTAATTTAAGGTCGACCATTTGACCCTAACCAAGACATCACCATCCGGCAGGTCATCAGTTGTCAAATTACGGAATTCGACTGTGACTTTCTTGTCCTTCTGATCCAAAACAAGTGCGCGGAATGCATCGCCCATGGAACGTCTCCCGATCATGATGTGTTTGGATCAAGAGTATTCGTGCGCAAAGCCAGCTGTCAAATGCACCCTTGATCGGATCAGTAAACACTTCGTCATTGCGACAGAACCGGAGAAACAGGCGCAAGCTCACCCTCTCCGCTGCCCAGCAAGATCACAAGCACAACAGCCACCAAAAGAACAACCATATATAAAACGGTTCGACGTGATGTGTTTTGATCGGCACTGGCACTGGTATCGGGCACAACATCATGTTGGACCGGTGCAGGTAAACTGCGATAGGAAAGCCACCCCAAAAGCGGCACAATCACAAGATCATCAAGCCACCCAACGCCAACAATAACATCGGGTAACAGATCGACCGGACTGATCAAATAGACAAGTCCGGCCAGCAAAGTAAACTTGGATTTCAGGGGCACATCGCCGCGCATCAATGTTCGCAGCAGATTGGGAACGATCATCCAGGTTGATATTTTCGCCATGGAAATCCTTCTGTCCTAATCAATCGACCTCAGGTCCACGCGCATGATCGTGTCATGCCCTTGATCACGTATCACTTGTTTACGGCGGGCCATCTATCGGCCATCAAATTTGACCCGCATCACCGATATCTGCATTCGAAATTCACAAGATATCAAGCTGGCTAAGAAGCGAGTGTATCAAAAACATCACCTGCCGGTGCCTGACCAAGAATATTGGTCTGATGCCATAAGGCGTAAAACAACAGATGCCAGCATGCTGCACTTTCTTTCTTGCCGGGCGTGGTGAACAGCTTTTCCACCCGAACAGGATCGGCAATTTCAAGAACACCGGCCTGATGGGCAACCAGTGGGCCAAGGCGCTTGCCCTGTCCGGCAATCCATTCCCCGACTGGCACCGTAAATCCGCGTTTCTTGGCAAAGGGTTGCGCCATTGGCAAACACCGTTCCAGCCAACTGCGCAACAGGAATTTACCCACACCTTTACGCACCTTAAGCCGGTCTGGCAGATGGTATGCAAAGTCCGCTACCACTGGATCAAGGAACGGTGTGCGCCCCTCAAGGCCGTGTGCCATCAGCATGCGATCAAGTTTGATCAACAAATCATTTGGCAGCCAGTCCGAACAATCCACCGCCTGTGCCACGGCAAGACGCGAACGTTTCCCGCGGCTTTCGCGGCTTTCGGCTGCCGCAATGCCATCGCGCCAGCCTTCAAGAACTTTGGGGCGCAGAACATCAATCTTATCAAAGGTGCCCTTTGAGCGCATGACCCGCCCGCCCAGTAATAAAGGCCGCATAACCGAACGATATCGGCCATACCCGCCAAACAGCTCATCGCCGCCTTCGCCGGACAAAACAACCTTGAAATCCCGGGCGGCCTCGGCTGCAAGCTTGTAGGTCGGCAGAATAGCATAGTCGGCCACCGGATCATCCATCTTGGCAGCAACCTCGGGCAAAAGCGTCCAGAAGTCGTGTTCGGAAAACATAACCTCGACATGATTGGCATTGCAGGCCTTCGCGACCTCGCGCGCCAATTCACGTTCATCATGGACGCTAGATGCCTCAAATGCGGCGGTATAGGCCGTCACCGGACGTTCGTTCAAACGATGCATCATGCCCAAAAGCGATGCACTATCCACCCCGCCCGACAGGAACATCGCATAATCAACGTCAGAACGTTGATGAAGGCGCACAGACTCTTCAAACACGCGATCCCATTGGGTCAAGGCGCCATCAAGACGCACCCCAACAACACCCTTGTCCCCCAGAACCTGGCGGCGACGGCGCTCAACCACACGCCCGTTTTTCAGAACAAGCGTCTCGCCTGGCAACAAGCGCTTGATACCATCAAGGATCATGTCACTGCCGGTCGTGAATTGGACCTGAAGCAACTCCGCACGGGCATCTTCGCGCACAATCCGGCCAACCAGTCCCGCCGCAACAAGCGCCTGAGGCTCGGACGCAAAGGCAAAGAATTCCGGCGTTTCAACGTAATACAGCTGCTTGATGCCAAATGGGTCACGGCACAGCACAACCTGATTTTCCATCGCATCATGAAGGGCAAAGGCATACATGCCGCGCAGTTGATCAAACCCGTCTATGCCATCACGGGCATAGATGCGAAGGACGGTTTCGCTGTCTGAACGCGTCTTAAAGCCTGCTTCGCACAGGTTTTGGCGCAGCTCGACATAATTATAAATCTCGCCATTGGCGATAAGTGCGCTGCCGTTCTCATGAAAAAGCGGTTGATCGCCAGTATCAAGATCAATAATGGCCAGCCGCGTCTGGATAAAGCCAACCGGACCTTTTACATATCGACCATCACCATCCGGGCCACGATGCCCCAACGCATTGCGCAAGCGATCCAGAATCTCGGGATCAATGGTTTGCTTGTCTTTGGCTATAAATCCGGCAATTCCGCACATTAAAGCGCAACCTCGTCAAAGAAAGCTTTGTATTTTGCGACGACAACGTTTTCGGAGAAGTCCGCCTCAAAGGCGGTACGACCGTTGCGTGACAATGTGTCTGAAAGCACTCTGTCGTCAAGAACCGTGAGCAAATCTGACGCCAAGGCAGATACATCTTCGAGTTTCGACAGCAAACCGCTTTCACCCGGCGTGATCAATTGAATCGCCCCCTAGCTTTCCTATCCGACAACCGGTTTGCCATCAGCTCACGCCTCGACCACTATGTCTTCACGTACCGTGATGATGCGCAAAACACATAGCAGGTCGCCAAACCGACTTCCCGTCACAGTTTGAAGCAACATAGTCTCACGGAATGAGCCTTTCGAACGCCTCGGCGGCCTGTCCCCAGCCCCAACCTCGCTGTTTCTCAAGCGATGCCAGATGCTGTTTTAACCAGAGATCATCATCATTGAGAATTTCAGCCGTGCGCTTGGCAAAGACGTCGTCTTGGTTGGCGACAAAACCGGTGTGGCCATCAACAATACGTTCGGCAACACAACCGACTTCCTGCACAACACATGGAACACCCATCGCCTGTGCTTCGCCCAACGCAAGACAGAAGGTTTCCCCGACATCCCCACGATAGGGCATCACGCGCGCTTCCCGCATTTCTTCAAGAAGCTGAGTTTTCGGTACTGGACCGCGAAGAACGACACCTTTGGCACGCAGAGTTTCGGCATGATCAAGGATGGTCTTCATGCGCAGGGCTTTTTCATCTCCAGCCGATCCATAAGTCTGCGGGCCAGCAAAAACATGCAACTCGGCATCAGGTGAAAGCGGATGGACTTTCTCGGCCCAAAGATCAACCAACCAGTCAAGCGACCGCAACGGATTGGATGTAAAGATCGCACGTTTCTGAGGTACCTCATGCCCGACCTCTGCAGCCATGAATCGGTTTTCAATACCACACGGGATCACAACCCGTTCACCGCAAGGTGCCCACTTCGGATAGGTCGCCAAATGATGCTCACCGGAAAAAACGATTGCCGGTTTAATCTTCCACAGGCGCGACAAATAGCGCCATTTCAGTAAATATCCCGCCGGATTATGTATCCAGAAAACCGTGCGTTTGGCTCTTGGCATTTTGACCAACAGCTTATGCCCACGATTGGCAATGTAAAGATCAGCCGTTTTCGGAAAACCATCTGCCAACGGACGCCATTTCACACCGTGATTTTCATGAGCTTTATCACAGTGATTAAGGATCGTTACATCATGGCCGCGCGCAGCCAGTCCTTCGGCCAAGGAAATAAATGCGGTTTCAGCCCCGCCCAGTGGGCGTTGCGACAACGTAAAACCGTCAAATTTAATGCCGTCATCGGCCAGAACGATTCCTGCCATCGGGTTAGTTATCCTCGTATTTGGCCTTGATGTAGGAAATGACCGGGAACAATCCGGCAAACAGCGCAGTCAGGAAGCCAATCCCACCTTCCTTATATCCCTTACGCCCCACATAACACCGGATAAAACGCGAAAACAGACGTCGGATGTTATTGGCAAATGTGCCGATATTGCCGCTGTCTCGAAGGTCGGCGGCACGTGCTGTCGAATAACTATCCAAACGCTTGATCATGTCCGAAATATTCCGGTCAACATAATGACGCACGGGATGGTTCAGGCCCGGGCCTTTTTTGCCTTGAAATGTCACAGCTGGATGCACACGTTGCGGCCCCCAGTGCTTACCACCAGCCCGGAACAACCCACCATAGGCTGACTTGCCAAAAGATGATCCCCATCCATACCGCACAAGACGCTCCCCGACATAGTTATCAACCGGCAAATTGTGAAACCCGAAATCACTGGTCGCAATCACATCACGAATTTCACCTGCTAGTTCTTCAGACACATGTTCGTCAGCATCGACTTCAAGCACCCAGTCGCCTGATACCTGTGCCAATGCATGGTTACGGCGTTCGCCCTCCATCACCCAGCTTCCAACAAGGGTTTTGGCCCCGGCAGCCTTGGCGACTTGTTCGGTCTTGTCGGAGCATTTGTCGCACAGAACGATGATTTCATCGGCAAACGCAACATGCGCGAGACATTCGGGAAGCCGGTCTTCCTCGTTATGAGCAGTGATCACAACGGTCAATTTTGGCAATGCGTTCGTCATGATCTGTCTCCATCCCTGCCTGCCAGAAGCACACCAGCCGCATCAATCACCTTATCGACAGAAAGACTGTCCATCAAACTGTCGTGCGATCGCCAGGTCGCTCCAGAAGCCCAGATATCATCAAAAGACATATCGGTGCGCACATGTGCAGTAATTGGCCCATACGGACCGTAGTTTTCTTCGTGTGTCGGACCAAACAAGCCCAGCGTTGGAATACCTGCGGCAGCAGCCATATGCATCAAACCACTATCATTGCCGATATAGAGATCACTGCGTTCAAGACACGCCTGCACGGTCAACAAGTTTTCGTCGCCAAAAATCACGGTTCGATCTTTCACAGGAACCGCACCAATGACTGGTTTTGCGGCTTCACGTTCGCTGGGGGCGCCAACCAACAGCACATGCGCACCCGGCAAAAGCCCGTCATCTGCCCGAAGTCGAGCGATCAACTCAACAAAGCGATCCGCCGCCCATGTTTTCCCACCCCAGTTGGCCGATGGGCCAATCGCAAAAACCTTGCGCTCCACATCAGGCAGTAGTTCTAAAGCGCGCTTCCTATGATTTTGATTGACCCAGACTTTGGGATAAAGCCCTTTTTCAAGGCCAATCATACGGGCCATTTGTTCAACACGGTGAACGCGATCGTCATTCCCAGACAACACAACACGTTTCCAACCCGGCAAAACATACGCCGTCGCACTGCCGCGTAGATCAACGATCACGTCCCACCAGTTCAGCGCAATCGATTTCCAGAGTTTCCACCAGTGCCCACCGCGTTTTTGCTTTGGCATCTCAATAATGCGTTCAATATTGGGGACGGCTTCGAATATTGGCGCTGCCACCGGGCCACAAGCAACGGTAACCTTTATGCCCGGATAGGTTTCGACATAATGGCGTAAGACCGATGTCGAAAGGACAGCATCGCCCAAACGGTTTGACGTGATAAACAGCAAGCGCACAGCTTAAATTTTCTCCAGCTCACCGGCGACATGAATCCATTCGCGGCGGTCATTGCGTGCGGCTTCAGACTGAGTGGAAAAGAACGACCGGTCGGTCAGAAGCTGCCATGTGATATTGCCGTATGCGGCTTCATCCGGAACAATGTAACCGGTCTTGCCGTCTTCAACACGGGTTTTGGCAATCCCGCCATAAGACACAACCGGCGTCGCCGCCCCAAGTGCATCGACAATCCACTGACCGGCATAATCGGTGCCGTATTTGCCGTGATGCAAAAACGCACGCGCATTGGCCACCGTTTCGGCCATGTCGCCTTCGGGTTTTGGATGTAACACCCGAACACCCTTGTCAATCGCCGAACGCACCAAATCAACTATGTCGTCAGATACCTGATCATTTTCACCGGCCATCGCCATGAAAAGATCATAGGCATAGATTTCCAAAATTGCCTTGGGCGCCTTGGGCGCAACGTAGGCTTCCCAAATGCGGACAATCTGGGTAATCCCCGTTGTCGTATTGGCAACCGTAACCGCCACTTCTTCGCGTGATTCAAACGCCCAATGCATGTTTGATGCCATGGTAAAGGCCGTGACGGCACCCGGCTTGACCACAATCGGCTTTTTCACCAGATCGGCTTCAAACCCTTTTTTCTGGGCATCATCTGTAAAGACGATCTGCACTTCTTTGTCATGCAGAACCAGACGCAGATCATCGGCGTTCAATTTCGTCGGATCACCATCAAACCAAAGGATTGTTTTTGCATCCGCCGGAATCGACGCGTGGCTTAACAATGCCGGATCGCGCCAGACAATTACCATCTCGACCGCATCGCCACCAAACGGCGGCAATTCGGCATCAAGTTGTCGCCATGCAACACCGTGCATATCCTTGTCGATGCCACCATTTCGGCGCGCTTCGACCTTATGACCACGGGCAACAAGGGCCTCGGCGAGCGCAATAAAGGCGCGCTGCGTGGTCCCTAGCGGGCGGGCTTCACGATCTTTGGGATCAAAGCCGATGGAATGATCAAGCATCAAGATTTTCATAACTTTGGTTCTATCTGCTCGGCAGCGTTTTATGAAGGGTTTTCTTACATCACGCTCTGGCTTTCGTTGACGAGACAGGGCTTGCGAATTATGTGCAATTGCCCCACATTTCGGCCAAACCATTCCGACTAACCGGAGCCCATACATATGACCGAGACTTTTTACGCCCTTCTGCCGGACCGGGCCGTGATCCGGGTCAGCGGTCCTGACCGCGTCAGTTTTCTGCAAGGGCTGGTATCAAACAATATCGAAACCATCAGTGCTGAGAAATCCGGCTATGGTGCCTTGCTGTCCCCACAGGGGAAGTTCCTTTTTGATTTCTTTGTCTATCAACAGGACGAAGACAGCCTTTTGATCGAATGCGAACGCGGCGAAGACGGCGCACGTGCCGCAGATCTTTTCAAAAAACTGCGCATGTATAAACTCCGTGCCAAGGCCGAACTGACCGATATCACCGACAGCTATGACGTAGTGGCCGTCTTTGGCAAGAATGCGTTGCCGTCGTTATCACTGCCCGACACACCGGGCAGCACGGCAGGCTTTGCCAACGGGATCAAGGCCGTTGATCCGCGTCTGACCGCAATGGGCGCGCGCGTATTACTCCCGAAAAATGGCTTGGCTGAAATGGCGGCAATCGGTGCCACCGAAAGCGACGTGGAATCTTTCCATCAATTGCGCGTATCACTTGGCGTGCCCAATGGCAGCGAAGAACTTGAAATCGACAAAGCCATTCTGCTTGAAAACGGTTTTGAAGAGCTAAATGGCGTCGATTTCAAAAAGGGCTGCTTTATGGGCCAAGAACTGACCGCACGGACCAAATATCGTGGTCTGGTGCGCAAACGTTTGCTGCCCATCACAATCACCGGCACCGCCCCGGCACCGGGAACCCCCATCATGAATGGCGACAAGGAAGCAGGCATCATCCGCTCCATCCATGGCGATGGCGGGCTTGCTCTGATCCGTCTGGAACGTGTCTCTAAGGGGGATGAACTTTTGGCCGACGGCGCAAAAATTACCGTCAATATCCCCGATTGGGTGTCGTTACCAGAAAGCGCGGCGTAACCCGGTTTTAAACGCCAGATCAAACAAAGACAAAACACCGGCGGCAAGGTCATCTTGCCGCCGGTGTTGTTATTTAGGACGACTTGCGATCAAGGGCTGCCTGTGCGGCAGCCAAACGCGCAATCGGCACGCGATAGGGCGAACAGGATACGTAATCTAGTCCCTGTGCTTCGCAGAACGCGATGGAGGACGGATCCCCACCATGCTCACCACAAATGCCAAGCTTGATGTCGGGGCGCGTCGCACGCCCGCGGTCGGCCGCAATGCTGACCAACTCCCCAACCCCTTCCTGATCCAGTGACACAAACGGGTCACCAGCAAAGATTTCCTTGGAAATATAGGTATCCAAAAAACGCGACGCATCATCGCGCGACAGACCAAAGGTGGTCTGGGTCAGATCGTTGGTGCCAAAGCTGAAAAACTCGGCTTCTTCGGCAATTTCACCGGCTTTGAGTGCTGCACGCGGCAATTCGATCATCGTGCCGACAAGGAAAGTTAGCTTGGCCGATTTTTCGACCTCGACCTCGGCTGCAACCTTGATGATCGCGGCTTTCAGGATTTCGAGTTCCTTTTTGCCAACAATCAGCGGAATCATGATTTCCGGGATCACCGGATCGCCACCATCCTTTGAAACCTCAATCGCGGCTTCAAAGATCGCACGCACCTGCATTTCATAGATTTCAGGATAGCTAATACCCAAACGGCACCCACGATGGCCCAGCATCGGGTTGGCCTCCGTCAGGTCAAGCAACCGGCGGCGCACAATTGCCTCGGACACGCCCGCCGCATTGGCAACCTCGGCGATTTCCCCGTCGCCATGGGGCAGGAATTCATGCAAAGGCGGGTCAAGCAACCGGATGGTCACCGGAAGCCCCTTCATGATGCGAAACAGGTCAATAAAGTCCTGCCGCTGATAAGGCAGAAGTTTATCAAGGGCGGTGCGACGCCCCTGTTCGGTCTCAGCCAAAATCATTTCACGCATGGAAATGATCCGTGCCGGGTCAAAGAACATATGTTCAGTTCGGCAAAGGCCAATGCCCTCGGCGCCAAAACCACGTGCGGTTTGCGCATCATCGGGGGTTTCGGCATTGGTGCGGACCTTAAGCCGACGCACACCATCGGCCCATTCCATCAATTTGGAAAAATCACCCGAAAGATCGGGTTTAAGCGTTGCGACCTCGCCCAGCATGATTTCGCCGGTTGCACCGTCAAGGGTAATAACATCCCCTTCCTTAAGGTTCACACCGCCCGCAATCATGGTTTTGTTGGCATAATCGATCTTGATCTGACCGGCACCACAGACACAGGGCGTACCCATGCCACGTGCCACCACGGCCGCGTGGCTTGTCATCCCGCCACGGGATGTCAGGATACCTTCGGCGGCATGCATGCCAGCAATATCTTCCGGGCTGGTTTCGATCCGCACCAGAATGACTTTCTGGCCCTTGTTATGCGCCCAATCTTCAGCAATTTCAGATGAAAACACGATCTGCCCGGATGCCGCCCCCGGGGACGCCGGAAGCCCCATGCCAATCACTTTACGTGTGGCTTCCGGATCAAGGGTCGGGTGCAAAAGCTGATCAAGCTGGGCGGGATCAACACGGCGCAGGGCGTCTTCCTTGCTGATCACGCCATCACGGCACATTTCAACGGCAATCCGCAGGGCAGCCTTGGCCGTCCGTTTACCGGCACGGGTTTGCAGCATATAAAGCTTGCCCGTCTCAACGGTAAATTCCATGTCCTGCATATCGCGGTAATGGGATTCGAGTTTGTCGCGAATATCGCAAAGTTCGGCAAAGACCGTCGGCAGGGCTTCTTCCATCGACGTCAGGTCCGAACCGGATTCTTCGCGTTCGATTTTGGTCAGCGGTGCCGGTGTCCGAATACCCGCAACCACGTCTTCGCCCTGCGCATTGATCAGATACTCGCCGTAAAAACGATCTTCGCCGGTCGATGGATTGCGTGAGAAACAGACACCTGTTGCGCAATCATCGCCCATATTGCCAAACACCATCGCCTGCACGTTAACTGCCGTACCCCAACTGGCCGGGATGCTGTGCAGACGACGATATGTATTGGCACGCGCATTCATCCAACTGCCAAACACCGCACCAATCGCGCCCCAAAGCTGTTCGCGCGGATCTTGCGGGAAAGGCTGGCCAAGTTCGGTATCGACCTTTTTCTTAAAGTCGCGGACGACCTCGGCCCAGTCGTCGGCACTCATTTCGGTATCAAGGGAATATCCCTTGTCTTCCTTATGGATCTCAAGGATTTCTTCGAAATGGTAGTGCTCAACGCCAAGCACCACATCGCCATACATCTGGATGAAGCGGCGGTAACTGTCATAGGCAAAACGACGATCACCCGAAACCGTCGCCAAGGCTTCGACCGTTTGGTCATTCAGACCAAGGTTCAAAACCGTATCCATCATGCCAGGCATGGATGCCCGTGCACCGGAACGAACAGATACCAAAAGTGGATCGTTTGCATCGCCAAACTTGCGCCCGACCAGTTTTTCAACTGCCGCCAGCGCCGTTTCGACTTCGGCATTCAGACCATCCGGGTAAGCACGGTCATTGTCATAAAACGCCGTGCAGACTTCGGTTGTAATGGTAAAGCCAGGCGGGACAGGAAGCCCAAGATTACTCATCTCGGCAAGGTTTGCCCCTTTGCCACCCAGAAGTTCACGCATATCCGATCGGCCTTCGGCGTTACCGCCACCGAAACCGTAGACCCATTTGGTCATCTTGCCTTTTCCTCATCTGGTCAAGGCCCTTTGGCGGGCCTCCCCACGATGGGGAAAGCCCCGTAACCCCGACCTATTTATGTTTCGATCTTTGAGAAGTCTGCAATGTCATGCAAGGCAGTCCGAATTTGCGCCAGCAGCTTAAGCCGGTTGGCACGTTCGTCCGCCTTGTCACTATTTACCGTGACCTGTTCAAAGAATGCATCGACCGGCTCACGCAACCGCGCGAATTCAGTCATTGCCGCGGCATAATCCTCGTCACGCAGAAGCGGCAAGGCGGTATGCCGGACATCGATGAGCGCCTGATACAGCTTGCGTTCTTCATCCACGCTCAGAAGATCCGCGGAAACGTCCGCGTCATAGGACGTATCGTCCTTTTTCTCTTCGATGCGCAGGATGTTGGACGCACGCTTGTAGCCAGCCATCAGATTGACGCCGCTTTCGCCCGATACAAAATCGGAAAGCGCCTCAACACGGGCCAGCAGGCGGACAAGATCGTCCTCGCCATCCAGTGCAAACACAGCAGACACCAAATCATGGCGGACACCCTGTTCACGCAGATGGACTTTCAAACGGTCAGCAAAGAAGGCCAAAAGGTCATCCACTGCCGCGTCACGACGAATAGCAGTCGGGTACTGGGAAACGGCAAAGGCGAACACACGCCGAAGCGGCAAACGCAAACCATTTTCCAAAACCAGACGAATGACACCCAATGCCGCACGACGCAGCGCAAACGGATCTTTTGACCCGGTCGGTTTTTCGTCGACCGTAAAGAACCCGGCAAGGGTATCAAGCTTCTCTGCCAAGGCAAAAGCAACCGAAACCGGGGCCGTCGGACACATATCCGATGGCCCCGCCGGGGCATAATGCTCGGCAATGGCATTGGCAACTTCGGGGGCTTCGCCGTCATTTTCGGCGTAATATTTGCCCATCAGTCCCTGAAGTTCGGTGAATTCAAACACCATCTGCGACACCAGATCGGCCTTGCCGATTTCAGCGGCACGGTCAGCCAGTTTGACATCACAGCCCGGAATATCAGCCGACAGTTCACGTGCGAGCCCACGCAGGCGCAAGACACGCTCGGAAAGCGATCCCAGCTTGGCATGGAAGACGATGCTGTCGAGTTTCGGCAGACGCGATTGCAGCGTCACTTTCCGATCCTGATCCCAGAAGAATTTGGCATCATGCAGACGTGCCCGCAAAACGCGTTCGTTCCCGGCAATGATTTTGGCGTTGTTGTCCGCCGTCACCATGTTCGAAACGGTGATAAAGCGTGCGGCAAGTTTGCCGTTTTTATCTTCGACAACAAAATATTTCTGATGTTCACGCATCGAGGTTTCAAGAACCTCACGCGGGATATCCATAAACAGGTCATCGACCTTGCCCATCACCGGCACCGGCCATTCGACAAGACCACAGACTTCTTCAAGAAGACCGTTATCTTCCAAAAGGTCAAACCCGGCGTCGGCGGCCAGCTTTTTAGCACCGTCAAGGATGACCTGCTTACGCTCTTCACGGTCAAGCATGACCATGGCCGCACGCAGTTTTTCCTTGTACTCGGTCGCATTGGCAACGGCAAAGATGGCCGGGGCAAGGAACCGGTGGCCGCGGGTGGTATCACCGGCGGTAACCGGGCCGTATGATGCCGGGATCACCTTGCCATCAAACAGGCACAGAATGCTGTCGAGCTGACGCACCCAACGGACTTTCTGATCGGCCCAGCGCATCGATTTTGGCCATGGCAGTTTGGCCATAGCATCTTCGACGATGTCCTTGATGACCTCAGCACTGGCACGGCCTTTCTGTTCGACAATCGCAAACAGGAAGGTGCCCTTGGGCATGTCGCGCTTTTCGCACTGATCAAGGGTCACACCATTGCCCGCCAAAAACCCGTTGATCGCCTTTTCAGGTGCATCGGCGCGCGGACCACGGCGTTCTTCGCGAAGGTCGGGCTGTTTTTCCGGCAAACCATCAATGATCAGGGTCAAGCGGCGCGGGGTAACCAGCGTTTCGACAGTCTCAAACGCAAGATCGGCGGCCTTAAGGCCATCGGTGACCAGCTTTGAAAGATCAGCGGTCGCACGAGCCTGCATACGGGCCGGGATTTCTTCGGAAAACAGTTCAAGCAGCAACTCGGCCATAACTTATGCCTCCTCTTTCAGATGGCCGCGTGATCGCAGCCAGGCCTCGCAGCAGGATTTCGACATGTCCCGAACACGGCCGATATAGGCCGCACGTTCGGTCACGGAAATCACACCGCGCGCATCAAGAAGGTTAAAGATATGGCTGGCTTTCATTGCCTGCTCATAGGCTGGCAATGCCAGACCACGTTCGATATTAACGCCACATTCGGCCTGTGCGTCCTTGAAGTGCTGGAACAACATATCGGTGTTGGCAACTTCAAAGTTATAGGTCGATTGTTCGATTTCATTTTGCAGGAACACGTCGCCATAGCTGACACCCTGACCATTGTAATCAAGGTCATAGACGTTCTCGACACCCTGAATATACATCGCCAGACGTTCCAGCCCATAAGTCAGCTCGACCGGAACCGGGTTACATTCATAACCGCCGACCTGTTGGAAATAGGTAAACTGGGTGACTTCCATGCCATCAAGCCAGACTTCCCAGCCAAGACCCCATGCACCAAGGGTCGGGCTTTCCCAGTCATCCTCGACAAAGCGGATGTCATGGGCCATCGGGTCAATGCCCAGATGCTTGAGCGAGCCAAGATACAATTCCTGCGAATTGCCCGGCGACGGCTTCATGATCACCTGAAACTGGTAATAGTGCTGCAAGCGGTTCGGGTTTTCCCCATACCGACCATCAGTTGGACGACGCGATGGCTGCACATAGGCCGCATTCCAGCTTTCCGGACCCAGCGCGCGCAAGGTTGTCGCGGTGTGGAAGGTACCGGCACCGACTTCCAAGTCATAAGGCTGAAGGATGACACATCCCTTCTCGGCCCAATAGCTTTGCAGTCGAAGAATGATTTCCTGGAATGAAGGGGGACGTTGCGACCCGTCGAGCGCCATTGCGCAAACTCACTATTACTGTTGCCTATAAATTAGAGCGGCAAGCTACCGCCCTGCCCCCTCGCGGTCAAGAAGGCAAAAGCCCTGAGATGCACTGAATTTGCACCCTTTGCATTACCGTCGAGCACAAAATGCCGCATTGCAACATCATAGATCAACGATCTGATGCGGATTTTCAAATGAAATCTGCCCGCTTTGGCACAAAGTCGAAGACAGGCCGTTGGGTTTCTGCCGCTTACGCTGGCATGCTTTTACGACCCAAACCGGGGACAACCCTTGCCAAGAAGAGTGTGAGCTTAGCCCTAGCAGCGATGGGCATCGCCTTCGGCGTGGTAAACGCCGCACTCAGGGCATTTTTCCATTTCCTGCGCCACGGTCTTTGGCTGGCTTTTCTTCTTATGGCGGGTCTGCTTTGGCTGTTCGTTTTCTGAAACCTGCTTGAAACGGTTAAACAGCTTAAAGCCCTGCCAGACGACGACAATGACCAGAGCGGTAAAAATGATTTTCGAAAAGCTGAGCATATCCGTTCCCAAAGCGCATTTATTCCTGCGCCACAGCGCAACCAAGCGGTTCTTATATTAAACTCTCATCGATTTAGAAACCGGGCAATGGCAAAGGATTGCGCAAAATTTGTTCCGCGTGCGGTAAAAAGGCCCCTGCGGCGTCATGCAAAACAAGTCCGCGACGCAGGGTAAGCGGCGATGCCACCCCTTTGCGGGCTGAAACAATCACGCGCAGTGGTGCCTCGGAATTATCTTTGCTCCAGATCGGGTAAACCGTCACATCCCCGGCTTTGCCATGCAACAGACCAATGATGCGATCCAAATGATCTGCACGATGGACCAACGTAATCCGCCCTTTTGGACGCAGCATTTTCAAACAGAACCCGATCCAGTCCTTGAGACTGGTGTGGCCTTCCTGATGGGCGGTTGCCCGGCTTTCATTGACCGGGCGCGTACCACTAGGATAGTAAGGCGGGTTTGAAATTACCTGATCAAAACCGTGGGCCTGTAAAAACAATCTTGGATCATTGATATCGCCATGAACCGGCGTCACGCGCCCAACCAGATCATTTTCAACCACGTTGCGGCAATAAAGCGCATAGAGGTCATCCTGCACTTCAATACCGGTCACAACCGCATCTTCAAGTCGATGTGCGACACATAACCCGGCCGAGCCAACCGCCGCCCCGACATCAAGAATTTTTTGATCGCGTCTGGAATTAATCGCGACCGCAGCCGCCAGAAACACCGCATCGACCGCCACCCGATAGCCATCGACCGGTTGTTTAAGCGTTACCGACCCACCCAGAAGAAAATCATGACTGATCCGGTCTTCGGGAAAGTCGGGCACATCACATGTCGCACCTGCGTTTGTCATCAATCGCCTTTATTTGCGCCACCAGTGTCACGCACCTCTTCCTGCCCAGCAATATGGGTTTTGGTGAAGTCCCGAGACCCAGCATCACTTGCCAGCATTACTTGCCAGCATTACTTGCCAGCATCACTTGGACGTCAGTTCGTCCTTTTTGTCTTGTTCTGCGTTATGCGCATCAAGCTCGCGTCTGGCAATATCAAGAATGTATTTCGCACGACTTTCCTGTTCGCCGTCAACCATCAAGCGCCGTTGCAGCGCCCCGATGGACCCTTCGATGATGCTGGCGTGATAGTCAAAGATGTGGCTCGAAATTCCTTCATCCGCCAACACCGATTGCGCCCAGCTCAGCTCAATCGGATCGTTGCTGCGAAACAGTTCGATCATATGGCGGTTCCCCTTAAATCGTTTGCTCGGTGTGTCACCTTGACCGGATCGTTTCAGATCCAGTGTTGAAATTATACGTACATTAATGTGGGGAGCCTGTGCAGCCGTTTTCAGAAAATGCCCTTAATCCCGCAATTTATCTAGGATTGCACACTGTCCACCACAGCATTTGTCCCCTTGACCGGTATGCCCTTGGCTATCTATGTTGAGGCCGCCTGATGTTATTTGCAATCTTCGCTAAATGCAGGCTGCGAAGATGCCATTGGAAAGTCGGAATACAGCGTGACCAATACCGCACCGCAGACAAAGCCTCAGCCGAGCCTTGATTCACTGGTTAACCTTGTTGACAGCGATATGAAACGCGTCAATCAGGTCATCATCGACAATATGCACAGCGAAGTCGCCCTGATCCCGCAACTGGCATCACATCTGGTTGCGGCCGGTGGCAAACGCATGCGTCCGATGCTGACACTGGCATCGGCCCGGCTTTGCGGTTACGGCGATGGTCCCGATGCGGTTGACCTTGCCGCCTGTGTTGAGTTTATCCACACCGCAACCCTTCTGCATGATGATGTGGTTGACGAAAGTCAGCTGCGCCGTGGACAGGCATCGGCCAATGCCCTTTTTGGCAACGAAGCAAGTGTTCTGGTTGGCGATTTCCTGTTTGCGCGCGCCTTTGTCGTGATGGTCAAAACCGGATCCTTGCGCGTTCTTGATATTCTGGCACAGGCATCGGCCGTCATTGCCGAAGGCGAAGTCTTACAGCTTGCGACTGCCAATGACATGGGTACAAGCGAAGAGGCCTATCTTGAAGTCATCACAGCCAAAACTGCCGCCTTGTTTGGCGCAGCATCGCAAATCGGTGCGGTCATTGCCAAACGGTCGGCCGAGGATGAAGAAGCCCTTCGGCTTTATGGCATCTATCTGGGCACGGCATTCCAGCTGATTGACGATGTTCTCGATTATTCGGCCCATCAGGCCACCCTTGGCAAAACCGTTGGCGATGATTTCCGTGACGGTAAGGTCACACTTCCGGTGATCATTTCCTTTGCCAAGGGCGACGAAGATGAAAAAGCATTCTGGCGTCGCTGCATGGAAGATCAGAATTTTGAAGACGGCGATCTTGACCGTGCGCAGACGCTGATCCGCAAACATGACGCACTTACGGCATCAATGGATCGGGCCCGCGACTATGGGCAGATGGCAATTGATACGCTGACGCGCTTTGACGATGGTCCGATCAAGGATTCGATGATCGAAGCGGTCGAGTTCTGTATTTCCCGCCCCTACTGATACCACCTACCGACAAACACCCCATATTGCTTGGCGGTGTTAGGCAACGATGTAACAAAAATATCTTGCGTCACTTGCCAGAAACCATTATCACCCGGCTTCGCAGAATGACGGAGCGTAGCTCAGCCTGGTAGAGCACTGTCTTCGGGAGGCAGGGGTCGGAGGTTCGAATCCTCTCGCTCCGACCATTATTGATAGAAATATCAAGATATTACGCCCTAGCAGAAATGCTGGGGCGTTTTTCGTTGGTGAGCATAAAATCCGTCGCCCCCAGAAAACGCTTCTCGAACAATGAGCAGAACCCGTTGTTTCCCCAACGAAAGTGTTACTCTTCAAATCTCACGCCATACTTTTCAAGCAAGACGTTCTCTTTCTCACCCTTCATCGACAAGCGTCCCTCATTCCAGATTCTTATAAGCTGCTGTCTTTTTTCCAGTGGAATTTTCTTTGAGAAGATCGCTCTTTCGACCAGTTTCTTTTCCAAGCCCGGACGTACAATCTTCAGATCGTCATTCATATCCAGCCGATTCAAGACATACTGAAGAACCAGTTCGTTATCGGCGTAAAGATCGACCCGGTTTTCTTTAATCATGGTGAAAATCCGGTCCACCACATCATCGTAGCCAGAGATCACTTCGATGAAATCCGCATTTCTTGGATCATCAATATATTTTTGATACTCGAGGCTTGCCGAACTGTAATCCCAGCCCGGCCCCGTTGCAATGCGCCTGCCGTTCATCGACTGGATGCCGTTATAGCGCCACGGATCATCTTGCCTGACAACAAAGGCGGTTATATAGGCAAACGTCTTTTCCTCGGCATACACGAACCCCGTATCCTTGGGCCCTGAAAACACGTATTCGGGCAGCATATCACAAAGACCATCTTCGACCATGCTAAGCCCCCGTGCGAGAGGGACTTCGTAATATTCCAGTGTGTAGCCATGTGAGGTGTATATGTGTTCGAGCATATCAATGATAACGCCGCGCTCAGGAGCATCTTGCGAGGGAAAAATCGTCATCGGGGCCCATTGGTCATAGCAAACCTTCAAAGTAGCCGCCTGACTGGTGTTGGCCACCATGGTTGCCGTCAAAAGAAGCATAAATACGAAGAGACGGTGCATTTTCTTACCTTTCGACGCGGTCGCGACCTTTCTCTTTGGCCCCATAAAGTTTCAGATCGGCGCGCTTGAACAGCTCGTCAATGGAGTTGTCTTTTGTCTCGGACGAGGTAACGCCAAAACTTACCGTGTAGGTGATTGTTTTACCGTCCACCTCCAAAGTGGCCGAACCAATGGCCTTTCGCAGTTTATCGGCAAGACGGCTGGCATGATCAATCCCCATATCCGGGAGAAATATTGCAAACTCTTCTCCGCCCAGCCGCCCAAAAAGGTCCGACTTTCCGAGGAAATCCTGAATGGTATGCGCAAAATGAATAAGAACCTTGTCACCGATAAAATGGCCATAGGTATCGTTGACCATCTTAAAGTGATCCAGATCCATCAGGATAAAGGATGCAGGCGACTTTTGGCGCTGCGATAACGTGAACAAATGCCGTGCCGTCTCAAAGAAATTTCCACGGTTTAACGCGCCCGTTAAAGAATCATTCGCCGCCAGATCTTTGAGCTTTTCATTCAGGATCTGGAGCTCTTCTGTGCGCTTTGCAACAGCATCCTCAAGCCAATTACGCTTGGCTTGCTCGTCTTCCAATAATTGCGCGCGCCCCTTCTCCATGGCAGAGAGCATATTATTCATATGATCCTGAAGCTTACTGATCTCGTTGTTTTCAGTGATGGAAAGATTGATCCGTTTGCTGAAGTCTTGGCTCAGTTGAACCTCATCGACTTGCGACATGAGCTCTTTTAACGGACGGGCTAGAAAACGATCGAAAGCCCAGACAAACAGCCAAAATAAAACAGACAGTTTTATGATTGCGGTAATCGCAATCAAGGCAAAGCCAAACAAAACGCGGTTCAAAACGACTTCTGAAGATGAATAAAGTGTCAGCGCCCCTAACGTTATTTTTTTGTCGTTCAGCTCCCAGGCTAAGTCTGACTTTTTATCAAAGACTGATAATGGGGCTGCCCCTTCCGTGTAGGACCTTTTTGAAATGATCTTTTCTTCGTGTTTGTCGAAAATATCGACACCCACGATTATTGGCATTTTAAGCAACCCCTCGACGAGGGCATCCATCTGCTTTTGATTGTACTGCCACATACTCGTCGCGATTGGGTTCCGGACGGTCTGCTCGAGCTGTTCTAATTCACTTAAGATTGAATCCTGCGTCTTAATATATTCAGTCAGGAACTGAACACTTGTGACCAGAAAGGTTACGCCCAAATAGATCGAAAAAGTAACCCGCATCACTTTTTGGGATAGATTTTTAGGACGAAGATATTTGATGAACATTCAAATCAACACTTCCCGATAAACTTCAATTCAAAGCTAATTTAACCATCGTCAGAACATTTTGACCGATGATATGTTGGGATCGTTCCGGACAATCGAGGCTCCATATTATATATGGTTGATGTTAAGCGGCTTGTTGCCGATGCGCCAGTCGTCGTTCTGTAAATGTCTTTTTTGATCCATTTTTTTATTTAAGGAACAATGAGGTTGGTTCAAGACAGCCCGTTGCAGTGTGTTTCCCAACAACCAAAACCATGGGCATCTCAGATACCCTCGTTGTCTGAGGCCGCGAAACAGACACCGAATTCAGGGCCTTTTGCGCCAACATTATCCGCAAACCTAAGCCTGCAGGTGATTTAAGCTCAACCTTGGGCAACTCGGTGCTGAACACCTCTAATCACGCAAATATTTCCCTGAAAACAGCCCGATTATGCTTGATCCGCACCGAAAGAAGAGCTAAACCTCCCGCCACTGACGGAGCGTAGCTCAGCCTGGTAGAGCACTGTCTTCGGGAGGCAGGGGTCGGAGGTTCGAATCCTCTCGCTCCGACCATCAGTCGGGCGGTCTTTTTTTTAAAAGGACCGCCCGTTTTCATTTCGGGGCTATGATGCCCGGGCAACGTCGCACTGCCCCATCTCCAAAATCAGGGGCCAGCAGCCCGAATGATGTTGCAGCTGCAAAACCAGATGCCCGCGCACAGACCCTGAAAACCTTCATCACACGATAAATCAAAACACCCCACACCATACATTCAGCGCTCGATCCCATACAAAAGGCGAATCGTCGCAGAGCAATTTTGCTAAGCGACGAATATAACGTGTCTTTTAAGGATAGGGCCGCACCAAAGCCTAAACGTCTGTAAAAATACGCATTCCCGTGCGCAAATCCTGCTTTTGAAGCTGGATGCAAGTTATTTTTCACGCATCCGCGAAGATATTTTCTTGCGCAAAGAGCGAAACAAACTTGCCCATACTTGCGAATTACGCTTATGCGCGGCCTCGCAACATGAAAATCGGCGGAAACCCGCAGCAATAATAATAGCAAAACGCGGTTGTCCGCCTCACGTGGTATTACCAATTTCGGACTTCTTAGGGAGGAAGACGGATGAGCTTTTCTAAACTGCTTAAGTCGGCAACTTGTGTCGCAGTTCTCGCAACGGCAGCATTTTCTGCGGCCCCATCTGATGCAAATGCTCAGGAACGCGTTCGCTGGAAAATGGGGTCAACCTATCCTGGCAGCCTGACCCAGCTCGGGACGCTGGGCAAGCGCGTCGATGAAAAAATCGACGCCGTTTCCGGTGGCAACATCAACATTAAATTCTATGAGCCGGGCGCACTTGTGCCTGCACTCGAAGTTTTTGATGCTGTTTCAACCGGCTCGATTGATGCGGCGTTCTCAACCCCAGGATATTGGGCTGGTAAAGTCCCTGCCCTTCAACTGTTCGGTGCTGTTCCGTTCGGCCCGCAGGCAGGTGAATATCTGGCATGGGTCAAGTTTGGCGGCGGTCAGGAAATCTTTGACAAGCTGTATGCCGAACATGGCATCAAGTCGCTGTTCTGTGGCCTGATCGCACCGGAAGCTTCTGGCTGGTTCTCCAAGGAAATCAACTCGGTTGATGACCTTAAGGGCCTGAAGATGCGCTTCTTTGGCCTTGGCGCAAAAGTCATGGAAAAACTCGGTGTATCGACCCAGCTTCTTTCGGCTGGCGACATCTATCCGGCACTTGAGCTCGGTACGATTGATGCGACCGAATTCTCCATGCCAGCGATCGATCTGAAACTTGGCTTCCATCAGGTAGCCAAATACTACTACTTCCCGGGCTGGCATCAGCAGTCGACCTTCTTTGATCTGATGATGAACAAAGAAAAATGGGATGCACTTTCCGACACCCAGCAGGCACAGATCGAAACAGTCTGTAACGACAACCTTGCTTATGGTTTCGCAGAAGGCGAAGCGATCCAGTTCGCAGCCCTGAAAGAACTTCAGGAAAAAGGCGTGAACATCAAAAAATGGTCGCCGGAAATGCTCGATGCGATGCGTGGTGCCTGGGAAGAAGTGGCTGGCGAACTTTCGAGTGAAGATGCCGCATTCAAGGATGCGTACGAAAGCCTGCAGTCCTTCCGTGCAGATTACAAAATCTGGAAAGACATCGGGTATCTCGATTAATCCAAACGGTCTGAAAGGCTGCTTACGCAGTCTATAAAAACAAGTCACGGCAAGGCCGGGTCCGCGTGCCCCGGCCTTGACCGCGAAAGAGAAGACCCGGGAGTCTCCTATGGAAGCGCTACTAAAAATTAGTGACTGCATTGACGCCGTCGTTTCCCGTATCGGGAAGTGGGCATCCTTGCTGGCAATCCCGCTGATGCTGACGATCATTTATGATGTGATCCAGCGTAAATTTGGCGGTCAGGGATCGATCAAGTTGCAGGAACTCGAATGGCACCTGCACACCGGCCTGTTCATGCTGTGTTTTGGTTTTGGTTATATTCGCGACTCTCATGTCCGTATCGAACTGATCCGTGACAATTTGCGTCCGCGCACCCGCGCCATTGTTGAAATGATCGGCGGCCTTATCTGTGTCCTGCCGTTCTGTGCCTTGGTGCTTTATTTCGGCTTTGATTTTGTCGCCCGCTCCTTTGAAAACCACGAGGTTTCGGCGTCGACAACCGGCTTGACCCATCGCTGGATCATCAAGTCGACAATCCCCATCGGCTTTGGGCTTCTCGCGATGGCGGGGCTTTCAGTATTTATGAAATGCTTCGTCTTTGTCTTTGGACCGACCAACCTGCATAAACGTGCGGGCTATTATGTCGGGACCCACCACGCAGACCTTGGCGACGTTGCCAAGCTCAAAGACTAAGCCGGACAGGGATAACCCAAATGGATAACTTTTATATCGAAGACTGGTTTCCGCTGTTCATGTTTGCCTGTATCGGCATCTTTGTGTTCACGGGTCTTCCGGTTGCATTCGTCATTTCAGGCATCGGGATTGCCTTCGGCTTCCTTGGTATGGCCTATGACGTTTTCTCCTTTATTGAATTCTTCAACATCGTTTCACGCATCTGGGGTGGCATCGCCGAAAATATGGTGATGGTTGCGGTCCCCATGTTCATTTTCATGGGAACGATGCTTGAAAAAAGTGGCGTCGCCGAAGATCTGCTTGAATGCCTGAACATGCTGCTGCGCAAGGTTCCGGGTGGCCTGGCACTTTCGGTCACTCTGATGGGCACCATCATGGCCGCGACCACGGGCATTATCGGCGCATCTGTTGTGATGATGACGCTTCTGGCCTTGCCGGTCATGTTGCGCCGTAATTATGACCCGTCACTTGCGACCGGGACAATTGCCGCCTCTGGTACCCTTGGCATCCTGATCCCGCCGTCCATCATGCTGGTTCTGATGTCAGACCTTCTGTCGATTTCGGTCGGCAATCTGTTCCTGGCATCGATCATTCCCGGCCTGCTTCTGGCAAGTTTGTACACTGTTTATATCTTTATCCGCTGTCAGATAAACCCGTCACTGGCCCCACCGCTTCCAGAAGGCGAAGCCGTCCACGGCAAAGACCTTGTGATGATGATGCTGCGAAGCTTCCTTCCGCCGGTCTTCCTGATTGTTCTGGTACTTGGGTCAATCTTTGCAGGCTTCGCCACCCCGACCGAGGCCGCTGGTGTGGGTGCGGTTGGCGCGACGTTCCTTGCATTGGTTAAAGGACGGCTTAAATGGCCGGTCCTTAAGGATGTCTGCGAACGTTCAGCTCTGACCGGGGCAATGCTGTTCTTCCTGTTTGCTGGTGCTACCGTATTCTCATACGTGTTCCGTTCGCTTGGTGGCGATGATCTTGTCATTGATCTGGTTGAACAGGCAGGCTTGGGATCATGGGGCATCTTGCTGTTGCTGATGCTGATCGTGTTTATCCTTGGCTTCTTCTTTGACTGGGTTGAGATTACGCTGATTGTTCTGCCGATCTTTGCACCTGTGATCGCACAGCTTGATTTCGGTCATCATCTTGATGTTGGTGGACTGGGTGCAACCGAGACGCAGGTACTGACCTGGTTTGCGGTCCTTGTGGCGGTAAACTTGCAAACAAGTTTCTTAACCCCGCCGTTCGGGTTTGCCCTGTTTTATCTTAAGGGTGTGGCGCCCAAATCGATCTCCATTCAGCAGATATACAAAGGCATCATTCCCTTTGTTCTGTTGCAGGTTATCGGCTTGATCCTGGTGATGGCGTTCCCTGAAATTGCCTTGTGGATGCCAAATACCTTGCTTGAGTAAGCTTCTGGTACAACCACTGACTTTCCAAAAAGGCGCCGTTTAAGAACGGCGCCTTTTTCATGTTGCGAACGCCCCGTCAATTGACGGCCTAAACTCCAGACACAAAAAAACCGCCCGAAAGCATGTTGCTTAACCTGGCGGTTTCCTGTGACGGTCATATGATTGATGGCAACGGTGACCGATTGCGCGGTTGTTACTGATGCATCGCCCGTTCACTGGGCAATTGCAGCATCCTACCCATCAGGTAATCGACGTCATCGGAATCAAATTCGACACCCAGATCACCGTATTGGGTCAAAACCCGTTCGATCATGCGCCGTGAATAACGTTCCTTATCCTGCTCCCCACCATCAAAGGTGGTTTCGCGGGCAACTTCCATCGCGGCACGGACACCCGGGAAGAAATGTTCTGGTAGGTCGGCCTTATTATAGATTGCCTCAAGCCCGAAAGGCCCGCTGTCATGGATCAGTATACGGGTATTGATCAACGATACCCCGGCACGCCGTGCCAGGGCCGCCTCAAAGAACGATACATCGCCCATGCAAAGCGCACGCAGGATCAAACCACTTGTCAGACGGTTGTTGGCATAGAGATGCTCGACCAGAAGTTCGACATCGCGGTCTTCCGCCCCCTCGCCCAGAAGGCCAATGGTGGCGCTTTCCTGCGATTGAGTCATCACGGCGTTGACGATGCCCTCGGGGATGTGACCGCGTGAGATAAGTTCTGCGCGCATCCGATCAGACACCAGCGTCACCAAACGTTCGGCAATCGTGATCGGCAAATGATTGCGTTCAATCATTGGTTTTTGGATGCGTTCGTTTTCACCGAACTCTTCGACAACTTTCTGCAACGACACTTCACTGATCTCGGCACCGGCGTTCGAAACCAGATCAACCATCACATCTTCATGGCCAATATCGACAAGGGTCGCTGAAACGATTTCCGACACATGTGCGCGCGACGCAATGGCGCGCTGCTTTTCCACGCTGTCGGTATTATCGCCAATGATATCGACAAGGTCTTCATCATTGAGAACTTCGGAAAACTTCAGGATCGGCAGGGCAACTTCATCAACGTCGCGCGCCAGTGTTGCCACCACATCATGAGGCACAAGCGGGGTTTGCTGAAGGTTCTTGGCCAAAGCTTTGCGAACACGGACTTCCGCATCGCGGATCATCAAACGAAAGATATCTTCGGCCAAAATGCGTTCGCTGTCAGACAGAGTTTCTGTTGAAAACTCGCGACTGATCTTATCAGCAGTATCCGCACGGTTTGACCCGGACGGGTCTTGAACCAGCTTACTCAGATCTTCTTTGGTGATACGCGGCAATAGATATCTCCTGGCACGCTTACCGGATGGCTGCCAACTAACCTTTTTACACTATACTTGTGGCAGAGTTTCGACAAACATAATTTCCCGAAATTCGCCACAAATACCCGATATTCAATACCCTAGCTCTTTCATCATGTCATCCTCACAGTCAAAATGGCCTTATATCGGGACCATTAACTGCACATGCGACAGATCATTTCAGGCCATGGACCGACGCGCAATCCATCATCAGCATCCCTACGTATTAACTGTCAAAAATTGACTAAACTCAAATCCTGTACGGTTTAGATATGCTAGATGTCGTTATGATTTCTAGAATCTCAACAGCACGGCCCTATTTTTTAAGCACAATATGCCGCCCTGTTGACCTTCTGGTTACCCAAACGGGTGCTAGGTCCTGACCCTAGTCTATCGATACGCAATCCCGGTCAACGGGAATGAACAAAGAGAGGCCCGATAATGTCACTTTCCCGCAAAATTGCATTCGCCGCCACGTCCCTTGTCATCCTTGCCGCTGTCCCGGCCGTTGCCGGTGATGCCGAAAATGGCGAGAAACTTTTTAAACGCTGCGCTGCGTGCCACAGTGTCGATGCTGGCGTAAACAAGGTCGGCCCAAGCCTGGCTGGCGCTGTCGGTCGCGACTGCGGTACCGTCGATGGATACAAATACGGCAAGGGATACCAAGCCGCATGTGAAAAGGGTTTTGTCTCCGACGAGGCCTTCCTGACGGATTACCTCAAAGATCCGTCCGCGAAACTCAGTGAAATTGCCGGGTCCAAACAACGTTCGAAAATGGCCTTCAAACTTAAGAAGGATGAAGACGTTGCGGACATGATTGAGTTTCTTAAAACGAAATAATTCAACACCCTGATCCCCAAAAACAAAAGGCCGATGCATCTGCGCATCGGCCTTTTGTCATGTCCCGGCACTCAATCGTTTCCGGTCTTGTCAGGCTGCCTCAGGGCGCCGACCCAGTTCGGCACCGATTGCGCGCATCTGCTCGGCAACCGCGATATCTTCTGTCGAGGTTACTTCAAGATCACGATCCTCATACACATCACGGTCCGGGTATTGTTGCTGCCAGGATGTGATCTTGGCGTCGCGCTGGCGGATTAAATCTTCGATCTGTGGACGATATAGAACCATCATCCCGGAAATCCAGCGATTAACCGGCCAAGACGGCTGTGCATGGTCGATGATGAAATTATCAAGCATCGACGTCACGTCGGCACCATCATACCAGACCTCGCCGGTGACCCAGCGATTGGTGGTAAACAGTCGCTGGCAAAACCCGAACTCATCCATGGAAAATGCCACCAGATGCGAAAGCGCATCGTTTGGCCCTTCGGGATACTCAAACCCGTCTATCTGTTTTGGTTTACAACCATCGGGCATGCCACGCGGGCGCATGAAACTATGGAAATGACCATGTTCATCCCATTCACGCCGTTCTTCCTTTGGGTGGGCGTGATAATAAAACTGCGCATGTGATTGACGGTCATAAACATCCCCTTCTGGGTAATGCGTCCATTCATAAAATGTCCCGCCCGTCTTGATCAGCTCACCGACGATGTTATCGCTGGTGGCAGTCAAAACCCGATGACATTCCATGACATCACGCCCCGCAGCCAACATTCTTTTCAGTCGGCCCGTTGGAATGGATGTCCAGTCGATTGCTATTTCACTCATATCAGCACCAGTGTCTTTGCGATCCGCTTTCTATATCCGCAAAGGCAGAAATATCCGCATTCTGGTCATTCCGACCAGTTAATCTCGATCAAGAGTTAGTGATTTCAACGTGCTTTGCAACAAGGATCAAGCAATGGATTTCAGTTTTATACTGATTATTCCATTATAAAATACGCACATGAACCCTGTGGTCCATGATTATGTGGCCGTGTTTTTGGTGCGGGATTTAGGGGCTGAAGACAATTCAATGGCTAAAATCAGTCGAGATACATCACGCGAAAGCCGATTAGAATATGTCTGAGATGTTCAGGCCGCGCATGACGGGCGGCCGGGCGACAGACACCACATCCTCGGTCATCCCACGACCCGCCTTTGACAAAGCGATACCCCGCCTGTCCGGACGTTGATGTCCATTCGAACACCTGTCCGACACCATCCAAAAGACCAAACGGCCCGGCATCATATTGCCCGACCGGCGTTGTATCAAAGGGGCCACGATCGCCACTGTTTAAAAGGGTCGGGTCATAGATATTGCCCCACGGATAAAAGGTTCCTTCTTCCCCGCGCACAGCCTTTTCCCAGTAAAGCTCGCTGGGCAATGACCAATTTTTCCCGGTCTTTTCACTCAGCCATTCCACATAGGCCTGTGCATCCTGCCATGACACCAGCACCACAGGATGATTGCCGCGTCCTCTGGGGGGCCGCCCCTTTTTCCACAGGAAAGGCGCGATCGTATCGTAATTGTAAATCAGCCCCTGTCTGTCCCATTCATCCTTGCTGATGTCAGGGGCAGCATGCCCTGTTGCCTTGATAAACGCGGCGTAATCATCGTTGGTCACCGGGGTCTTGGAAATATGGTAGGGCAGAAGATGAACGCGCCATTTGTCGGCTTCGATATCATACCATCGATTGCGGCGGCTAATGTCGTGGCCATAGACCTGCTCGTCAATATCATAGGCATATGAGCGTTCGATCCCATCAGACCCCTGCCAAAACCAGCCCGCCGGGATTTCGACCATGGATGGTTCCGTGACAGAACCCGATTGCGCAAAAGCACCATCTGAAAACGCCAAAAGGCATACCGCTACGAAAAACTTTTGAACAATTGCAGCTTTAACACTGTTTTTCATCGGTAATTCCCGTTTTGCCCGGATCCCATTCTCACGGATTATTCAACCCGCCAAGCGGCACCACCCAACTTAGCCCATTATCATCAACATGATGAAATTTGACCGGCTTTTCAATAAGTTTGGCCAGTTTATTCCCCGTCTGGCTTTCGACTTTACCCAAGATACGGGGATTGGCATATAAACACCGCCCCCCCGCCCCACACGGGGCTGTCACAGAACAGTGAAACTATGTGACGCCGCCTCCCAGATGATTTGCGCCATAGTCGGCGTGGCTTGAGGACGTTAGCTCAATCACACTCCTTCCGACATTTAATGACAGCATCTTCAGAGAGGCAATAATGACCAAGAAAACAAACCGTTTCGCCCAAACCGCCCTTATCCCGGCACTTGCCGTTGGCGCCAGCCTCGCAATGGCCGCCCCGATGGCGATGGCCGCACCGCTGCCTACCCCGACCGCAGAAGTCGCAACCTGCACTGCAAATCCTTGTGCCGCCAACCCATGTGCTGCGAACCCATGCGCGGCAAACCCGTGTGCCGCCAATCCGTGTGCGGCGAAAAAGGCCGTTAATCCCTGCAGCCCGTGCAGCCCATGCGCAGCCAACCCCTGTGCGGCCGCGAACCCATGTGCGGCAAATCCGTGCGCTGCTAATCCATGTGCTGCGAAATAATCACGCACACCCAAATATTTTCCTGATGACAAAAAGGGGCGATG
>TARA_R110002050_G_scaffold124179_4_pt1 | contig 34191 bp, 31 predicted proteins | sample TARA_R110002050 | Tara Oceans TARA_R110002050 (sample SAMEA4396988) | marine metagenome | biome: Polar Biome; feature: [DCM] deep chlorophyll maximum layer (ENVO:01000326); material: water (ENVO:00002006), including particulate matter (ENVO:01000060) such as... | depth 25 m
AGGGTAACCCACTATTTGTCCAGGACCATGATAGGTGATATCCCCCCCTCTATTAATCTTATAGAATGTGGCTCCTTTATCCGCCAAAACTTTTTCATCTACCAAAAGATTGGAAATGTCTCCGCTTTTTCCCAAAGTATACACATGGGGATGTTCAACATAAAGAAAATGATTGGGAGTTTCTAAGTTCAGCTCTTCTCTCCTATTGCGTATTTTAAGATCAAGCGTCTTTTGAAATAGCTGTTCCTGATAATCCCAAGTTTCTTTATAGTCTTTAAGACCTAAATCTTGTACTTGTACCTTCTTGTTCATTTTACAAAGGTACGAAAAGCTATAGCCTATTTCTCTAATTCCACTTCAATGACTATAGATTCTGGGTCTTTCATCATTTCTAGAAAATTAACTTCATGTACCATAGTTTTTCCATCCATGGAAAATGTAGCTTCTTCTATGTTGGTAGATTTTACACGTCTTGGAAAATGATACTTAAATGTATATGTAGAGCTAGATAAAAACATTTCTGCACCTGCTAAACTATCTATGCTCCTTTCAAATAATGTTTGATCAAGAATTACTGTCTCTCGTTTGAATTTGTTCTTCTTAAAAGTATAGTTGACCTTTGTTGCTTCTTCTGGAGCACCACCCGGCATAGCATTACCCCCAGCAATGGGACCAATGGAACTTGCACTTTGAAAAGAATTAAACGCATCATTGACTTCTGATACTTTGTTGAATTCAGTAAACATATCAAAATTCATGATTCCTTTATCCGGATCAACGTTCATATGAAGTTTAAAAGGCTCTAATCTTTTTAATTTTTCTTGCTCCTCTAAAGGTAGTTTAGCTATGCTATCTTTCTTTTCTATCAACAAATCTCTAAATACCAAAGTGGAGTCTATAGCCTTTTCCAATTTTGTAGAATCTGTTTCTGGCAACATTTGCAACATTTCGCCCCCATCAAAAGAAATACTCATTTTGCCTGAGCCATTTTCATTAAAATAAATTTCTTCTGTAAAATTACAGGCAATAAAGAATACTGTTATTAAAACAGCAGTGAAGGTTTTTAAAAGTTTCATGAAAGATTTTTCTAATTAGGATTGTTCAAAATGACCAATGCGGCAATTACGCCAGGCACCCAGCCGCAAAAAGTTAAAAGTAAAACAATTAGAAAAGAACCACAACCTTTGCCCAAAACCGCTAAAGGAGGAAAAAAAATGGCGAGCAATACGCGAATTAAACTCATTTGATTATTATTTTGATTGATTGATGTACCTTATACGTCGCAAGTATAACCACTTTGTTACAAAAACCGATCTTAAAAACTATCATTATTTAACCAATGCCTAAAAAATTATTTTTAATTTACCTGCTATTTTCTTTTTCCTATTGTGCCGCACAATACAGCTTTAAAGGTCAAATTGCAGAACAACAGTTTGGCAAAACTATATACCTTTCCATTATTGAAGATTACAGAAAGTTCGACAAAATTTCAATGGAACAGATTTTAAAGAAGACTACAACAGATTCTTTGGGCTATTTTAATTTTAGCGGAGATAATTTAATGGACCAAAACAGGATTTATAGAATACACGTAGATGAATGTTCTGATCTTGGCACTAATTCCGATCATTTTTTTGGTAGTTGTGAATACAGCAAAAGTATCTTGTTCATTGCCAAAAACACCGACACCATTATGTTTCCGACATCATTTGACAATGAGGCGCTATGTGAAATTTCTTCCACTAATTCTTCATCTTCTATGTTTTTGGATATTGATGTTCTAAAAGAGCAAATGGCATATGAATTCAATGAATTTAGAAGTAATGCAAGTAAAAAATTAAACTCAAAAAAATGGTTTTCCTCTTTGCAAGATTATGGAGCTAACCTAAATGAACCACTGGCAGAATTATATATTTATAGCTTTTTATCCGATAGAAAAAATGATACTTACTCCTATTACTTAGATGATATCAACAATACGGATTATTATACATCTCTAGGTAATCGTTTACGTTCTAAATACCCAGAAATTAACCTGACTACATTATATAATAATGAAATAGCGATTGACCAACAAATTGCTGACCGTAAAGACCCTTCAGCCAAACTATGGCAATGGGTATTGCCGTTTTTACTTGTTATTTCTATCGGGTTCAATATCTTTTTAATTCTAAAATCAAAAAAAGATAAAACAAAACTACAAATTTCACCTTTGACCAAACTTACAGAGCAGGAACAAAATATAGTATCCCAAATTCTTACGAGCAAAACCAACAAAGAAATTGCCAATGACATGTTTATTAGCGTTAGCACCGTAAAAACACACATAAACAACGTTTATAAGAAATTGGGGGTAAGTACAAGGGATGAAATAAAGCAACGTTTTCAATAACCCTATAAATCTCCACCCTGGGTCTAGTACCCATTTCCACCCCTTAAAACCTAATTTTCCCTAATAATTTCTAGAATTTTCAGATCTAATCTAAAATCAAAGATCATGAAATTTCCCTTATTAATTATTGCATTTATTTTAAGCTACACTACTACAATCAATTCTCAAAAGATCAACCAAGAAGTGCATATTGAGAATCAACAACCATTTCTACTTGGTAAAATTACACCCGAAGCTCTTTCCGCAAACACCTATAAAACTTGGTATCTTCCTAATTTCAGCAACTATAAAGCTGATACCGAAAAAATAAAACTCATTAAAGAACACTTAAACGCTTACAAAATATTAATATTTATGGGCACCTGGTGTGGTGATAGCAAACGAGAGGTTCCGCGATTTTTAAAAATTCTGGAGCAAGCTGAATACCCTAATGAAAACTTAAAAATCATTGCCCTTGACAAAAGAAAAGAAGCCTATAAAAAAAGTCCACAAGGTGAAGAGTGGGGATTAAACATTAGAAGAGTTCCTACTTTTATTTTTTATAAAAATGGCAGAGAAATAAATAGAATTATTGAAACTCCCATCACCAGTTTAGAAGACGACATTTTAAAAATTGTTAGCCAACAAGTCTACCTACCCAAGTATGGGACATCATTACATTTTGACTGACAACAATTGATATCATCTAGCTTATGATTAATCGAGTATTTTATAATTAACTAAAACCTTTACAACTATTCTTACGTTAGATAATTATGAAATACTTGAACAAGTTATCCCTTATACCGCTAATAGGTCTTCTGTTTACTATATTACCATCTTGCAGCCAAACCGAAGATATTAGATCCGCACCTATTTCAGAAGATCTAAACAACCAAGAAACCATAAACTATTTGGCTCTTGGCGATAGTTATACCGTTGGAGAAAGCGTTGCGTTTGAAGACAGCTTCCCAAAACAATTGAATTCCACTATTGAAGAAAATAAAAACTATAATGTCAATACTACTGTAATTGCACAAACAGGATGGCGAACCGATCAATTATTGTCATCAATTGGTGGTCGTGAAACTGGCGAGTATAATTTAATTACCTTACTCATAGGGGTGAACAATCAATTTCAATCTAGACCATTTTCACAATATGAATCTGAATTTACCGAACTTTTAAACAAAGCTATTAGCTTGGCAGGTAATGATTCTAATAAGGTTATTGTTTTGTCCATACCGGACTATTACTACACACCTTACGGGCAAAGCAATGGCAGTGAACGAATTTCTATTGAACTTGACAGATATAATGATTTTGCCAAATCTACGGCGCAAGACAAAGGAGTTACTTTTTTAAATATCACGGATATCACCAGAAAAGGAATAGATGAACCTGAATTGGTCGCTAGCGACGGTTTGCATCCATCTGGACTAGCTTATGAAAAATTTGTAGAAAGACTATATCCTTTAGTGTCCACAAGATTGAAAGATTAAGACATATCGATTATATTTGCCAGCTAAATAAATGACGGCATGCAATTATCGGAGCAAGAGCTTATCAGAAGAGAAAAATTGGAAAAATTAAGAGCGCTGGGTATTAATCCTTATCCTGCGGCTTTATACCCTGTAAATGCTACATCGGCAAGCATTAAATCTAATTATGAGGAAGGTAAACAGGTTATTGTTGCCGGTAGACTCATGTCTCGTAGAATTCAAGGTAAAGCTTCTTTTGCCGAGCTACAAGATAGTTCCGGTCGTATTCAAGTTTATTTTAACAGAGATGAAATCTGTAAAGGTGATGATAAGTCTTTATACAATGATGTCTATAAAAAATTATTGGATATTGGTGATATTATCGGTATTGAGGGTGACCTATTTACTACCCAAGTAGGCGAAAAAACCATTATGGTCAAGAAATTTACCATGTTGAGCAAATCGCTAAGACCTTTACCATTACCAAAAAAAGATGCAGAAGGCAAGGTCTATGATGAGTTCAATGACCCTGAATTACGCTACCGTCAACGTTATGTAGATTTAGTGGTGAACCCAAAGGTCAAAGAAACATTCATTAAAAGAACCAAGATCACCAATAGTATTCGTGAGTTCTATAACGACAAAGGTTATTTAGAGGTTGAAACACCAATTTTACAACCAATACCAGGTGGTGCTACGGCACGCCCTTTCTTAACGCACCATAATGCGCTGAACATTCCTTTGTATTTACGTATTGCCAATGAACTTTACCTAAAGAGATTGATCGTTGGTGGGTTCGATGGTGTTTATGAATTTTCAAAGGATTTTAGAAACGAAGGTATGGATCGTACCCATAATCCGGAATTTACGGTAATGGAACTGTATGTAGCCTACAAAGACTACAATTGGATGATGGATACCACTGAAAAATTATTGGAGAAAATTGCGATGGATGCCAATGGGACTACTAAGGTAACCGTAGGCAAACACGAAATTGAATTCAAAGCTCCGTACGCAAGAGTACCTATTTTAGAGGCTATAAAAATACACACAGGCATTGATGTTGCCGGTATGCCAGAAGAAGAACTACGTGAAACGGCTAAAAAATTAGGTCTAGAGGTTGACGAAACTATGGGTGTAGGCAAACTGATCGATGAGATTTTTGGTGAAAAATGTGAGCACCATTACGTGCAACCAACATTTATTACAGACTACCCAAAGGAAATGAGTCCGTTGACCAAAGAACATAGAGATAACCCAGCATTGACAGAGCGTTTTGAACTTATGGTAAATGGTAAGGAGTTGGCAAATGCCTATTCTGAGCTGAATGACCCAATTGACCAAAGAGAACGTTTTGAAGAGCAATTGAAACTTTCTGAAAAAGGCGATGACGAAGCTATGTTCATTGACCAAGATTTCCTTAGGGCATTGGAATACGGTATGCCACCTACTTCTGGAATTGGTATAGGTATAGATCGCTTGGTTATGTTGATGACCAACAATGCATCTATACAAGAAGTATTGTTCTTCCCGCAAATGAGACCAGAAAAGAAACCTCTTCAATTATCCGATAATGAAAAGGTTATTTTTGATATCCTTAAATCAGAAAAGAAAATGCAATTAGACGCGCTTAAAAACAAAGCGGATCTAAGTAACAAAGCATGGGACAAAGGCATTAAAGGGATTACAAAACAGCAACTGGCAAAAATCTATAAGGAAGACGATGTTCTTTTTGTTGAAATATTAAAATAGCCATTTACCGTAAAAATAAAAAATAGTAGTTTAGAAGCTGGCAAAACCAACCAGCATGAATTTAAGCAGTAAAATAGGTCTGTTTACAGGTCCTATACTATTTTTTATAATCATTTTTTTACCAAGTGTATTGATTTCAGATAGTGCGGACGCCGTCATTGCCGTTGCACTTTGGATGGTTATATGGTGGGTAACAGAAGCGGTTTCTATTTCCGTAACCGCACTATTACCCCTATTGCTCTTTCCAATTTTAAAAATTATGCCAGTTGGTGAAGTTGGAGCAAACTACGGTAGCCCCATAGTTTTTTTATTCTTTGGCGGCTTTGTAATGGCACTGGCGTTAGAGAAGGTAAATCTGCATAAAAGAATAGCACTCACTATCATTAAACTTACCGGTACCTCTGCCAATAAGGTGGTATTAGGTTTTATGATCGCTACTGCCGTACTGAGCATGTGGATCAGCAATACTGCAAGTACGGTAGTTATGTTACCGATCGCCATGTCGGTCATCAATCTATTGATCGAAGATGAAGACGGATTCACTACAAGAGATCGCAATTTTGCCTTAAGTGTAATGCTTGGGATTGCCTTTTCTGCCAATGCGGGTGGTATTGCAACGGTTATTGGCACCCCTCCAAATTCTGTCTTAATAGGATTGCTTGAAAACCAATATCAAATAGAAATATCATTTTTAAAATGGATGATTATAGGGCTACCCTTTTCCCTTATCATGATTTCCATTTGTTACTTTGTTCTCGTAAAAGTCTTTTTCCCCACTCGGGGTTTAAAATTTAAGGCTTCAAAAACCATTATTCATGAGGAACTGGATAAATTAGGACCTACTTCTGGGAAGGAAAAAATGGTCTTATCCATTTTTGGGGTCACAATATTTCTGTGGGTGTTCAGAACATTGATCAATTCCATTTTCCCCAATTTAGGTCTATCGGATACCCTTATAAGTATTTTTGCCGCTATAGCGTTATTTACACTGCCGTATAATCTAAAAAAAGGAGATTTTATTTTAGAATGGAAAGACACCCAAAAACTGGCTTGGGGAATTTTAATACTATTTGGCGGTGGCCTATCACTGGCAAATGGCATGTCCGTTTCGGGTATTGTAGATTTGGTTGCCCAAGTTATCGCAGAAAGCAACCTAAGTATATTGCTTACGGCTTCTTTACTGATCGTTCTAATGCTATTTATGACAGAATTAATGAGCAATGTTGCTCTTGTTGCAGTATTAGCTCCTGTTGTTGCGGGAATAGCCATAGGGCTGGGTCTGCCCATAACTTATCTGCTTATCCCCATCACTATTGCAAGTAGCTGTGCTTTCATGCTACCAATGGCCACGCCACCAAATGCCATAGTTTTCGCTAGCGGGTATATTAAGGTTCATGAAATGGCACGCGCGGGAATAATTCTTAATCTTATAGCGGTTCTCTTACTGATCCTCTTATTTCAATTTTTTCTACCACTTTTATTTTAATAGGAATTTATTATAAAAATAAAGCCCTTGCATATTGCAAAGGCTTTATAATCGACTAATTCAGAATGAAAAAATGTTTATTCCTATTTAAAAGACGCCTATTGACCATGATTGTTACAAATAGGCTTAAGAAATTATTAACTATTTGTTACAGATATTATTTCAATCTTTGGAAGATTACCTAACTAACTCACAAATGAAAAGAAAATTACTTGTAAAGTTATTACTATTACTGTGTGTTTTTGGCTACCAGAATGCTGACGCCCAAATTTTCAAAAAGAAAAAGAAAAACACGGAACAAGAAGCTAACAAGCCTTCTAAAGATAAAATTCAACCTTATAACAAGGTTATAACAAAAGATGCCAAAAGTGATTCTGGTCTATTTACTACCCACGTAGTAGATGAAAATCACTATTTTGAAATTCCAGATTCCCTATTTAATAAAGAAATGCTGATGGTAAGTCGTATTTCCAAAACTGCATCGGGCATTGGTTTTGGTGGTGGAAAAATAAACACCCAAGTACTTCGCTGGGAAAAGAAAGATAAAAAAGTATTACTTCGTGTAGTATCCCATGATGTTGTTGCCGCAGATTCTTTACCGGTACATGAAGCCGTTGTAAATTCAAACTTTGAACCGGTTTTATTCTCCTTCGATATTAAAGCTTTTCAGAAAGACTCGCTCAACCCTACGACCGTAATTGAAGTAAACGATATTTTCACGAAGGACACCAAAGCTTTTGGTATGCCAGATAGGTATCGCAAAAGATATAAAGTATCTCGTTTAGATGAAGGCAGAGGGTATATAGAATCTATTAAAAGTTACCCATTAAATGTTGAAGTACGCCATGTGAAAACGTATTTGGCGAGCAACCCTCCAAGTAATTCTACCTTAGGTTCAATTTCTGTGGAAATCAATAACTCTATGGTATTATTACCTGAAGAACCTATGAAACGCAGATATTTTGATGAGCGTGTAGGTTGGTTTGCACGTGGACAAGTAGATTATGGTCTAGATGCTCAAGAGAGCAAAACGATCAAGTTTTTAGATAGATGGCGCTTAGAGGTTAAAGATGAGGATATAGAGAAATTCAAAAATGGCGAACTAGTTGAACCAAAAAAGCAAATTGTATACTATGTAGATAGGGCTACACCTAGAAAATGGGTACCTTTTATTAAGCAAGGTATTGAAGATTGGCAAACCGCTTTTGAAGCTGCAGGTTTTAAGAACGCCATTATTGCAAAAGAACCACCTACAGTTGAGGAAGATCCAGATTGGTCTCCTGAAGATGTGCGTTATTCAGTGGTACGTTATTTAGCATCACCTATACCAAATGCCAATGGTCCGCATGTTAGCGATCCCCGCAGTGGTGAAATATTAGAATCTGATATTAACTGGTACCATAATGTAATGACCTTATTGAGAAACTGGTACTTTGTACAAACAGCAGCTATCAATCCTGCTGCCAGAGGTGTATCTTTTGATGATGAAGTCATGGGTCGCTTAATTAGATTTGTATCATCACATGAAGTTGGTCACACGCTTGGGCTTCCACATAATATGGGCAGTAGTGTTGCATACCCTGTAGACTCCCTTCGTTCTAAGACGTTCACAAAAAAATATGGTACGGCACCATCAATAATGGATTATGCCCGTTTTAACTACATTGCGCAACCTGGTGATGAAGGTGTTGCCTTAATGCCAGATATTGGGGTATATGATAAATATGCCATTCAATGGGGATACAAACCAATTTTAAACACTACAGCAGAAGAGGAAAGAGCTATTTTGGACCAATGGATCTTAAAACATGCAGGTGACCCTCTTTACCGCTTTGGTCACCAACAAGTAGGTGATATAGTTGACCCAAGTTCACAGACCGAAGATTTGGGAGATGATGCTATGAAAGCTAGTGAATACGGTATTGCCAATTTAAAAAGAATTGTTCCCAAACTCATAGAGTGGACCGCAGAAGATGGTAAGAACTATGAAGACCTTGATAAACTTTATGGGCAAGTATTCGCTCAGTTCAATAGATATATGGGCCATGTTTCCAATAATATTGGGGGCGTTTATGAGCACCACAAAACCTATGACCAAGATGGCGCCGTGTATACCACCGTACCTAAAGAACGCCAGCAAAGAGCCATGGCTTTTCTTCAAGAACAGTTATTTATTACTCCAATGTGGATGCTAGACCAAGATATTTTGGAGCGTACAGAGTACTCTGGCTTTTTAGAACAAATGCGGGCTATGCAAGTACGTACATTAAATAATGTATTAAGCTTAGGCAAAATGGCAAGGTTGATAGAAAATGAAACAATGGATAAGTCCGAAGCTTATTCCCTTGCCCAAATGATGAGCGAATTAAGAAAAGGTATATGGTCTGAAACAAGGAGTGGCAAAACGGTAGACACCTATAGAAGGAACCTACAAAAAGCCCATATTGACCGTTTAGCATATTTGTTGACTGCAGAAAATCAAGCCAAGGCTTCGGATTTTGGTGGCTACAGAAAATCAACAGTTGTCAACACCAGTCAATCTGATATTCGAACCATTGCGAGAGCCGAATTGAATATTTTGAAGCGCGATATTAGAAACGCACGTAACAGAACCTCTGACTTGATGACAAAATATCATTACGACGATGTTTCTGAGCGTATTAACGATATTTTAGACCCTAAATAATTGCATGTAATTGTGGTCAAGATTTCAACGTTATCGATGAAAAACCAATATCATCGATGAATGAAATGTGTTAACCACATTTTAAATATTCTAGACATCAAAAAAAGCCCATTACACAACAATGGGCTTTTTCATGCGTTTATCTTTTTTAGATTAGTAAAGAATTTAAAACCCCCAAATCATGACCAATAAAGTAAAAAGTCTTATCTACCTAGCTTGTTTTATCTGTGCTTCTGTTGTTTATCACCAGAACACAAATGATACCGTTAAAGAAGATATTGTAACAAATACCTACGAACAAGAGGCTGACATCGTTATTAACCCATACAAAACGATGGAAGGACGAACACAGACCAATTAAAAAATTCAAAGAACATACCTACTTAAAAGCGCGGCCTAAAAGCCGCGCTTTTTAATTATCATAATTTATCTTTTTCCGTTAAAAAACTATTAAAAATTAAATTACCCTTAAACCTAATTGAAAATTTCATGTCAAAGTAACAAATACATAAAAAAATAAACATGAAAAAATTAGTAATGGCCATATTGATTATGGCAGGCATAACTGCAACGGCACAAGATCACCAAAGAAAAGGTAAAAGAGGTGACATGAAAGATTTGACTCCTGAACAAGTAGCAACTATTCAGACCAAAAAAATGACTTTGGCCTTAGATCTTAATGAATCTCAACAAGGAAAAATCAAATCAATACTTACTGAAGATGCCACTGCTCGAAAAACAAAAATGGAAGAGAGAAAAGCCCAAAAAGAGGAAGGTAAAAAGGTATTGACCGCAGAAGAAAAATACGCTATGCAAAATGAGCGCTTAGACCACCAGATTGCCAGAAAAGAGCAAATGAAATCTATACTTGATGACGAGCAATATGAAAAATGGGAAAAAATGGACCATAGACGAAAAATGCGAGGTAAAAACAATGAAGGTAGAAAAGGAAAACGCTCTGCCAGACAATAGATGCTTATACAAACCCAAAAAAAAGACTTGCTTTCGGCAGGTCTTTTTTGCATTTAATCGATATCTCAAACTTTCCAAAACACCTTATAAACCAAGGCTAAACCCTTAAACCATACATTCATGGATGAAATTGCATATTTGACCAATAAATTTTAAGCTAACACCTTTATGCTTGTACTTAGAATCTTCAAATTGAAGACAGCAACATGCGTCTCAATTTAGATTTTAAGACACCAAACCATGATAGCAAAAAAAATAGGTTATTTATCTCTACTTATAGCCTTTACTCTTTTAACCGGTTGCCAACAAGAACTTTACAAGTCTAATAACAAATTTAATATTCCGGAAAAAAGTACAGAGGAGCCTTTGGTTCAGTTTTTAATAGAGCCAACAAATTACAGCGCTATTTTAGAAACTGAAAACTTGGCAAAGGCTTTTGACTATTCTAAAATTGCACACAAAACGTTATGGGTAAATCAATTTAACGAAAAGTTGAATATTGCTCCAACCACAAGGGTCGTTACCGTTCATGAAACTGCAGGTTTAAGTACCGTTGCCATTGACAGTCTCTTAAAGTTCGTTTCTAAAGGTGGAACCTTATTGATTACCAAAGCAGCAAAAGATGAACGTATGTCTTATTTTTTTGGCATGACCCCTGGGGCTGATTGGTCTACGAACAAAGTAGCTTCGGGCCTGTTCTTTAACAAACCTTTGTTTCCAGGTATGCAAGGTCGTGGCTTTGATAATGAAACAACCCATTTAGGTTTCAATACTTCCAATTTCTCCAGTAACGTTAATGTACTGGTATCTGCATATAATGATAATAATTACCCTGTTTTAGTTGAGAATCAAATTGGCAATGGCAAGGTCATCCTGTACAATTCATCTCAAGTACTTAAAAAAGAAATGAGGGGATTGTTGTTTTCAGCCAGTTTGCTTGGACTTGAGGGCATACCTTACCCAATTGCAAATATTGGAACGCTTTTTCTTGATGATTTTCCATCGGCTGTTTATGACAAAAATGGTAAAGCCATAACCTTAAAAAATGGAGAGGGAAAATCTGAGTTCTTAAAAAAAGATTGGTGGCCTAAAATGAAAAAGTTTTCCCAAGAAGAAGATATAAAATTCTCTGCATATGTAACCTTTAATGCCGATGACAAGAACACCGGTGAGGCTAACTTTAAAAGTTGGGACCAAACTGGGCTATTGGATGGAAAAAATGAAGATGGCACCAATAAATGGATGACCAACGAGTTTACCAACCGTGGACATGAACTAGGTTTTCGAGGCTATAACGATCTTTCATTGTCCAAAGAATTATGGCAAGACACTGATCTAATTCTTGAAAATATAAAGGCGTCTGAGAAAAAATGGGAAGAAAATATATCCAAGTCCTTACCCACATCATATGTGGCACCAAATAATAAAATTGATAGTTTAGGGCTAATATCATTAAAAAAAGGTTTTCCTAGTTTAAACTTTGTTCATACCTCTTTCTTAGGAGATTTGTATAAAGGTGGTAATAGGGAGTTTGACCCAGACCCATTGAACAATAGATTTTTTGATTATCCACGTTTAAGTAGTGGTTATACCATTTCAGATAAAGAATTATGGGCTATAGAATCTACCTATCTTTATACAGGAATTTGGTCTCACGCCATAAGTACTGAAGATGCCGTTGAAATGGGAAATGCCGACAATGCAATCAATTCTCTTAAAAATCATATTGCAGACTACAAGAATAGACACCCTCAAATGCAATTCTTAACCGCTAAAAAATCTACAGAGGCAGTTATGGATTGGCGCTATCAAAGTATTCGCCATTTAAGTTATGAAGGTCAGTATGAAGTATCTAGTTCCTTAAACTCAGATGCCAATAAAGACTCTTATTGGTTAATGTACGTTAGCGAACATAACAATGTCAAAGTACATGAAAAATTATTCTTTGACCAGACAGAATTTAGCGCAACACCATTTTTAAATGGTTTTCTATATAGCATTAAAACAAAGTCCCCAAATTTAAGTGTACCAGATATACGACCAGAAATTAGAACATTAATTGGTACAACCTCAACTTTAATCACCAATACAAATAACGATTATAAAGCTTATAACCGGAGTAAGCAGACCATGGTGCCTTTAAAGAAAAAAATTAACAGATTGGTGGTTGAAGAAAAAACCAAAGAGGCAACAAACTTAATGGAAAAACTATTTGACAATAATAAATTCATTAACAGCCAAGAAATAGTTACTTATGCAGAAGGTATGGAGGCTCAAGGCAAAACCGAAGAGCTTTGGTCACAATTAGACCAACTATACCAAAAAAACCCATCAAGTTCTTATGCAGATTTTTCTAGGGACATTAGTATTGTCAGTAATTACCCAACACCTACCATTAAAAAAATGTGGATAGAGAGACAGATGGAATGGGGACAAAATGACCCCGCCCTTCTTAAAGAATATTATCAAAATTTCAATACCGAAGACAATACCGAAATTATAGAACAAGTTCTTAGCGTTCTATATTCTTTAGAACCAACTGATGAGAACCAACATACATACTACGATTTTTTGGTAAAATCCAATAAAGATGATTTGCTACTGAAACTAGATGAGATAGCACCTTGTAGTATATCCAATAAAGACCTGGCAACTTCAATTAGTAAAGCGTATGCAGAAAAACTTAATTTTGACAAGGCAGAACTTTGGCAAAAATGTGGAAATATTTCTCCAGAAGTGGTTAAGGAATGGAAAGAAAAAACAAAGACCATTGCAAGTAAGAAATTTACAGACTTTGAGTACTATCTAAGATATCTACTGGTCAATGATCCAGACAAAGCCTTAGAGGAAGCCCAAGAAATAGAGCCCTGCAGACCCGATTTAATTAGACTATCAAAGAACATTGCTCTTTTATTTGCGCAATACTCACAATACCAGAAAGCTTTAGATTGGAGCACGTGTACCAATACCATTTCTATCAAACATATTTTAGATTGGAATCTTGAATACGCCAATGGCCGGTATTTAAAACAAGTATATGCCCAACATATAGAAAAGAATCCTAGAGATTATAATACCATGAACCACATGGTGAAATTATTATTACTAAAGGGTGATGTAGATGGTGCAGGTAAAATAGCCTTGAGCATACCACAGAATAAAATTGACCCCGATTTTAAAATTGCATTCAACAATGAGGTAAAATCTGAAACTAACGAAAAGCAATCTTTATATGTAAGCAAGTACAAAGTTTTAATGGATGACGCTATTGTAAAAAAATCTGAAATTGAAGCTAGAAAAAAGAAAGGGCACTCCATAGGACTTACCTCATCTGCTATTGCAGATGAATTTAACCCAACCTTGTTCAACAATGCCTTCCATTTTGGTTTTTATAATACAAAACTCGACTTTCATAAATTCTCAATTGTTCAAGGTACCGCATATTCAGTTCTTAAGGACACTATAGTACCTAATGATATTGATAGAGATTTACTCGGTGTTGCCTATCAATATAAAACAGAGTCCAATGAGAAAAATCCTTTTTCCGTTGGCGCCAAAGTAGAATTAGATAATTTTAATAAGGTATTCTTTCATTTTAATACCGGTATAGATTTTATAGGTGACAATAGTACATCATCATTAGCTTTAAAAGTACACCCCGTTACAACAGGACCAGGTTACGAATTAAACATTTATGATATTCAGGTAAAAGCAGCACAGGAGTTTGAATACTCATCTAACCTAGATCACCAATTTTATGTAAAAGCAGATTACTACACTGATAGTCAATACTACGCTATTGGTGGCACCAGAGTAGAATATAATTTGCTGAATTTGGACAAATTTAAATTTGGTCCATTAATAGAAGGTGCTTACGGTGTTGGCTCTGAAGAGAGAAGAGACGGTTTTCCTTACTGGCTTACCGAAGATAGACTTTATGCCGGTGGAGGATTACAATTCACCATTGGCAACGAAGATTCAGACTTTAATTGGCAAAGCGACTTTTCACTTTTTGCCGAGCAGGAAGAAGATAGCTTTCAGCGTTATGAAGGTAAACTATCTTACAGAATCAAGAATTTTACAACCGTACATTTAAATTACTCCTATTTTACTATTGACCGGTTTTTCTCTAACACCATTCAGCTGGGTATTCAGTATAATTTCAAATAATAAAGAAAGCCCTGAAAACAGGGCTTTCTTTAAATTTACAATATAATTGTTCTATTTATAATTCTATTTCTTTTAACGCATTGATAGTTGCATCTAAATCTTCGTAACTTAAAGCATCATTTAAAAAATAGCTTTCAAAAGCACTTGGGGGCAAGTAAATACCCTTATTCAACATACCGTGAAAATACTTTTTAAACGTTTCATTATTGCCCTTGGCAGATGAAGTAAAGTCTACTACTGGCTCATTGGTAAAATGAACGGAAATCATACTACCATATCGGTTAATTTGATGGTCAACATTCTTTTCTTTCAATACCTCTGCAATGCCCTTATGTAAGTATTCGGTTTTATCGGCAAGACTTTTAAATACCCCAGGGTTATTGTTCAATTCTGTCAACATTGCCAATCCGGCACTCATAGCAAGAGGATTACCACTTAAAGTACCAGCTTGATAAACGGGTCCGTCAGGAGCCAGATAATCCATTATCTCCGTTCTTGCAGCAAAGGCCCCTACAGGTAATCCACCACCGATTACTTTTCCGTAAGTGACTATATCCGCTTTTATACCAAGTACTTCTTGAGCCCCACCTTTCGCTAGACGAAAGCCTGTCATAACTTCATCAAAAATCAATAAAATTCCTTCTTGAGTACAGATTTCACGAAGTCCTTGAATAAATTCATCCGTAGGTATTATGCACCCCATATTACCTGCTATAGGCTCTATAATAATTGCTGCAAGTTCTCCTTTATTGGCTTTTACCAACTCCTTTACACTGCTCAAATCATTATAAACCGCCAACAACGTATCCTTTGCCGTACCTTGTGTTACACCCGGACTATTGGGACTACCAAAGGTAACCGCACCACTACCCGCTTGAATCAAAAACGAATCTGAATGTCCGTGGTAACATCCGGCAAATTTTATTATTTTTTCTCTACCGGTAAAGCCTCTTGCCAAACGCACAGCACTCATACAGGCTTCTGTTCCACTATTAACAAACCTGATCTTATCCATATTGGGCACCATTGATATAGCCAATTTCGCCAGCTCTGTCTCAATTTCCGTAGGCATACCAAACGAAGTTCCGTTCTTAGCCTTTTCAACCACTGCATTAATTACAGGCTCATGGGCATGACCCAATATTAAAGGACCCCATGATGCTATGTAGTCTATAAGCTTATTACCATCTTCATCATACAAATAAGCTCCTTTCGCTTTTTTTACGAATATTGGATCACCACCAACTGCTTTAAATGCGCGTACCGGTGAATTTACGCCACCTGGTATATATTTCTTTGCCTCTGCAAACAAGGCACTACTTCTTTGATAAATCATATGCTCTATTGATTTTTTACTACTTTTTGACTTTAAGCGGCTGTCCAATTGACAGATCAGAGCTACGCAGATTATTCAACTGCATTAACTCATCTACACTTAAATAATATTTTTTGGACAAAGAGTACAGGGTATCTCCTTTTTGTACCGTATGAATATTGTCCGCACCAGTAACCACCACCGTATTATCAGTATAGCCAGCCTTTTTTATTTGCTTGTCATACTTATGCAAATCATACTTCTCTATTAAATAAATTAATTTCTGCGGATACTTTGGATCTGTGGCATAACCAGCTTTACGCAAACCCCTTGCCCAACCTTTATAGTCTGTATGTCTCAAATTGAACAAGAACGCATACCTGGACCTCGTTGTTAAAAATATACTATGGTCTCTAAAGGAATACATAGGATGATTGTATTTTCTAAAACATTCCCCTTTTTCATCGTCATCATGAAAATCGTAATCACCTTCCCACCCTTTGTGGCATTTAATACCAAAATGATTGTTGGTTTTCATAGCCAATTCTCCTTTACCATTACCGCTCTCCAATAATCCCTGCGCCAAAGTAATACTTGCCGGTATACCATACCCCATCATTTCTAGTTGGGCAGTTTCAGCAAAAGTTTCTATGTATTCGGTTGGTGAGTCTATTTTAAACCTAATAAATTTTGAAGGCTCAGCAGGCAAATCTGCCTTTTCCCCTTTATTAGGACTATCCGCTTTAGAGTTTCTTCGCTCATTTTGAACATTCTTGGTTCGTAATTGATCCGAATATCTTTTTTTCGATTTACATGAAGTAAGCGCCACGCCCACCAACAAAATCAATAAAATTATCTTTTTCATATATGCAACAAAGGTAAATTTTTCTTTTTCAGTATACTATTCATACCAGTAATACCTTGCAGACCACCAGTATGAATTGCCAAAATTTTTGATCCTGGCACAAAAGTATCATGCTGGATCATTTGACACAACCCAAACATCATTTTTCCGGTATAAACGGGGTCTAAAGGAATTTGCGTTTTTGCTTTAAACTCATTGATGAACCTAACCAATTCTTCCGTTATTTTAGCATAGCCGCCAAAATGAAAATCATTATTTATTTGCCAATTATCTTTCTGTACCAACTTCTCTATTTCAGACTTCAAAAAAGCTCCTTTTAATGCTGAAAAACCAATGATTTGCTGCTTAGCAAAAGAAGCATTGATCAACCCAGACACAGTACCACCGGTACCTACACTAGTACAAACACAATTGAATAGTTCATCTTCTTTGGTTAAAATTTCTTCACACCCTTGTATCGCCAAACTATTCGTACCTCCTTCCGGTACAAGATAAAAATCCCCAAACTCCCTTCTTAATAGGTCAATAAACTTTATATCTTCCTTTTGCCTATATTCTTCTCTACTGATAAATTTGAATTGCATGCCATCTTCATGGGCTTTATGTAAAGTTGCATTATGCCGCCAAGTATGTTCCAGCTCTTGGCCACGAATAATTCCAATAGCATTAAATCCCTTTTCTCTTGCGGCGTAAGCTGTTGCTGCAATATGATTGGAAAATGCACCGCCAAAAGTCAATAACGTGTTCTTACCTTCCGCTTGGGCAGCCAATATATTATACTTGAGCTTTCTAAATTTATTACCAGATATAAACGGATGTAGTAGATCTTCGCGCTTTAGTACTACCGTAATATTCTTTTCGGCGAATAATGGAAGTTCAACAAGTTGATTGATGCTATGCAAGAAGGGCGATTTTTAACGCCAAAGATATTTAATAAAGCTAAAGGTTTTGCGATTGGACAAATAATCCATATCATTTTCATGCATGTAAGCTTCTCTCTCAAAGCTGAGATTTTGATAAGCTTTATAGGTATCCAAATAACAAACGGCTCTAATTGTCCACTCTGTAAGGTAAAGTATATAAAAAGGAAGGATCAATAATTCTTGCTGCTGACGCAAATGAATTTTCTCGTGATTTATAAGTACATCATCATTTTTTAAACTTCCATTTTTTAGAAATATGAAAGGCCAAAGTGAAAGACCCACATAATTTTTATAGAAGAAATGTCTAAATACCAGAATCATAGAATTACTTTGGTAATACTATTACAAAGATAAAGCCAAAAATAGTTCAACTAAAAATTACCGGTTTTTATTGCCAACAAAACCGATTAATGGTTAAAGTAGGGCTAAAGTACTTATGTATATAACTTGAACAGATTACACAACAAGGTTATCAACATAAAGAAGTAACTTTATATTCCTAAATAGTATGTTATACGATGAAGAAAATAATTCCTATCGAGGAGGGAGATTTTTACTGGTCCGAGAACGGTTATAGGGTCTTTACCAAACAATATCATCTTAAGCGAGGCTATTGTTGCGAAAGCGGTTGTAGACATTGTCCTTATGGTTATGATCCAAAAACAAATACCCAATAAGTTTTAACATAGCTCGGCATGATATTTGTGATTATTTCAATTAGAGAAAATTAAGTACTTAAAATATATAACGTTATGAAAAACATCAAACTACTTGGCTTACCGCTGCTTCTTTTAGTTTTTATTACTTCCTGTTCATCTGTAAGCGTACTTTCAGATTATGACCAGAAAGCTGATTTTAATGGTTATAAAACATATGCATTTTATAAAACAGGAATAGACAAAGCACAAATATCCGACTTGGACAAAAAACGAATTCTACGCGCTATTGAAACCGAAATGAGTTCTAGAGGTTTCGTAAAATCTGAAAAGCCAGATCTTTTGGTCAGTATTTTTACCAAAGAGCAAGAACGCGTTGATGTTTATAATAACAACTACGGTTGGGGCGGTGCTTGGGGATGGGGTTACAACCCATGGGCTTGGGGACCTGGTTTTGGCTGGGGCGGCACTAGCGTAAGTGCCAGCACACAGGGTTCTCTTTATATTGACCTAATAGATAACAATACAAACGAACTGGTATGGCAAGGTAAAGGTGTGGGAACACTATCCAACACCAAGAATATTGCCAAAAAAGAAGAACGAATTAGAGAATTTGTATCTCAAATTCTAGAGCAATACCCACCTAATGCGGTTGCAATGAAATAATAAACACATATTATAAAAAAGGCTTGCAGATGATTTCATCTGCAAGCCTTTTTTATTTACAATAATGGAAAATGCGTATCGTTCTTTACCTCATTTAAAACAAAAGCGCTCTTAACACCACCAATACTTGGTAAAGAAGCTATCTTAAATTTTGCGAAATTATAATAGGCATCAAGGTTGGCTACTACAACTTTAAGGAGAAAATCAAACTCGCCACCAACTACAAAGCATTCTACCACTTCAGGATACTTTTTTACCTGCTCAAAAAAATCATCCATCATTGCGCCTTTTTGAGCCTCTAAAGAAACAAAGCTAAAAACCGTTATGCTATCCTCAATTTTGTCCTTATCCAAAATAGCTACATAGTTCTTTATAAACCCATCATGCTCAAGACGTTTAATACGTTCATATACTGGTGTTTTTGTCATTCCAAGTTGCTCTGCAATTGCCTTGGCACCAATTTTTGCATCTTTCTGCAAAATCTTTAATATCTCCCTATCTATAAAATCTAATTTTTCCATCAAAATATTTTCCTGATTAACGGTCTCTTGAGAACACTATAAAGCAATAATTACTTTTAAATTATTTATTTAAAGTCTTATTTCCTAATTAAATTAAATTTAACATTTAATTAGTCCTATAATCCTATATTTAATAGAAATAATATAGGCTTCAAAAGTATAATTATGGGTGAATTTTCTTCTACATATGAAAGCAATCCTATTTTGGATAAACTTCCATCACATTTAAGGCAATACATTAAACCTCAAAACTATGAGGATTACACTCCTATAAACCAAGCTGTTTGGAGATATGTGATGCGAAAAAATGTTGACTACCTTAGCCAAGTTGCCCATAAATCATATACGGAAGGCTTACGTAAAACAGGCATCTCTATAGACAACATTCCAAACATGTACGGCATGAACCGTATATTAAAAGATTTAGGCTGGGCCGCCGTTGCTGTAGATGGCTTTATTCCGCCCGCCGCCTTTATGGAGTTCCAAGCCTATAATGTTCTAGTTATAGCCTCTGATATTCGCCAATTAGAGAATATTGCCTATACCCCTTCCCCAGATATCATTCATGAAGGAGCGGGCCATGCGCCTATTATTGCCAACCCTGAATATGCTGCATATTTAAGGCGATTTGGGGAAATTGGTTGTAAGGCCATATCTAGTGCTAAAGATTTTGAACTATACGAAGCTGTACGCCATTTATCCATTATCAAAGAAGCTAAAGGCACACCAATAGAAGAAATTCAAAAGTCTGAAAAGCATATTGAATTTCTTCAGGACAATATGGGTGAACCCAGCGAAATGGCGCTTATTAGAAACTTGCATTGGTGGACCGTGGAATACGGACTTATAGGAACCTTAGAAGACCCTAAGATTTACGGAGCGGGACTTTTATCCTCTATTGGTGAAAGTCAGTGGTGCATGACAGAGAATGTAAAAAAACTGCCTTATTCCATTGAAGCGGCAAGAACCTCTTTTGATATCACCAAACCTCAACCACAACTTTTTGTTACTCCAGATTTTGCTTTTTTGAGTCAGGTTCTTGAAGACTTTGCAAATACAATGGCTTTACGAAAGGGCGGACTTTCAGGTTTACAGAAACTTATAGACTCAAAAGAACTAGGGACAATTGAACTAAGTACTGGATTACAAGTATCCGGTAATTTTGAATCATTGATTTCTCATGAAGGCAAACCTATATACTTTCAAACCAAGGGCAAATCTGCTTTAGCATACCGAGAAAAAGAATTGGTAGGGCAAGATATAAATCAGCATGAAACCGGTTTTGGATCACCCATAGGACGGCTTAAAGGCATTAACATACCCATTGAGGATATGAGTCCGCGAGACCTTAAAGCATATAAGATTTATGAAGGTGAAATTGTTTCGTTAGATTTTATTGGTGGAATCAATGTTACCGGTAAAATAGTTACTGGCACACGTAATCTTCAAGGTAGAATTATCTTAATTACTTTTGAAAATTGTAAGGTAACCCATAATGGAACAACCCTTTTTGAATCTAACGATGAATTGTACAATATGGCAATTGGTGAAGGCATAGTTTCTGCCTACCATGGTCCCGCAGATTTGCATAGTTTTGACCTTTTAGACCATTCTCTAAGCCCTAGTAGTGTTAACAAAGATGAAGAAGGTTTAAATGAACTAGAATCTTATTATAAGACAATCAGGGATTTTAGAGAGGGAAAAAATACCATTGTTTCCAGAACAAAAATTTTTAAGGAAATACAGGAAAATTACCCAACAGATTGGTTATTGCCCGTGGAAATTTATGAACTGGCCATAAAAAGTAATGATGATAAATTAGCAAAAAATATAGAGCGACACCTTGAAAACATTAAACTTGACCAACCCAAACTAGGGCAATTAATTGATGACGGATTAGCATTAGCTACGGTAAAATCCCTGGCTTAATTTCTTGCAGTGCCTCTAATGATTCAATAGTCTGTTCTTTATAGGTTAATCGCCACCCCATAGAATTGGTAAGAATATAAAACTTCTGCAGCTCACTAATTAGTCTATTCTCCGCATTGCCCAATAATGCAGAAGCTTGCACTTTTTTCATTAATGATGCATTTACCGTTTTCTTTATTTTATTATAATCGGTAGCATCAAACTGGTTCAAATAATCTGCGGTAACATCGTAGTATTCAAAATCAGGATTTAACTTAACCTCTGCATTTGGAATACTATTGATCTTAACTGTTTTTGTGGTTTCATCAACTTCAAATTCTATCTTACTTAAATCATAAGCCACGGTTACATCTGCATTTACAACAACCAATGCCTTTTTTTCTGCCCGCAATAACGGACCAAAAAGTTCTTTTGAATCTTTATAATTGTACACTTCTGCAAAATGCCCTTCAGTCACCACCAACTTGGAAACGTTGGTAATTTCTTGTTGAATGAGCATGGAGTTTTCTTTAAGAATAGATTTATCTTCCTTACCATCATTGCAGGAACGAACCACCAATACAATTGCTAAAGTAATTAGAACACCTGCAATAAATTTTTTCATGACTTTGAAATTTGGAAATCCATAAAGGGATACGCTTTCTGTATATACGCAATCTTTCTACGTAACGATGTTAAAAATTTTTGATGTGCTTCACTATCCGGATTAAAAGGTCGATGTTGTAATCCACGTTGTATTTCATCAACTTTTTTCATGTGATCGTCCATACAATCTTTAATCCAAACTAATCTAAACTTCTCCCAGATATACTCTATTGCCGTCTCATTGGGGTGAATCATATCATTGGCGTAAAAACGATAATCACGCAACTCATCCATCATTAATTCATAACTAGGAAAATAAGATACCCTATCCTCATTCAAAACCTGATGAATGGCGGCAATGAGATGCGCTTTACTTCTTTGATTCTCCAGGAATCCGTCCTTTAAGTGCCTAACAGGTGATACCGTAAATATAAATTGTACTGTAGGATTTACAGATTGCACAAATGTGATAACTTGTTTTAAACTCTTAACCACCTCTTCAACGCTTAACAGCTCTTTAGTAAAATTAGACTGCGGTACTTTATGGCAATTTGCTACTACTTTATTGCTAGAAGTCTTGCGGTACACCCAAGCGGTACCTAAAGTGATAATGATATGACTAGCTGTATTTACTTGCGTTGAAGTTCTACTTATTGCATTATTTAAATCTGTAATAATTTGTTCCTTGGACGGATTACTTAAACTAGAATGCGCATCAAAACTATGCCATTGTTGATTCTCGTTAAACACATCTTCTTCAGTAAATAATTCTTGATTGACAGACTTTTCAATTAACCTTTCAATTGCCAAAGGATGAAACAATATCCCAAACGGATTCTGTAATCCCTGAAATTTATAGTATTCTAATTTTGCTCCAATATTCTCAGAAAAACAGGAACCCAAAAGCAACAACTGACTTGAATAGTCAATCGTATTTTTAGATTTCGTTAATGGTATTTTGGTTAACAGATTCATTTAGGTCGCACACTCTCGTTTAGCTTATGAAACAATTGATACGGATAAATCTCATAAATTACATTATCCTCATTTATAGTATTATCTGCGTTTTCAAACGCTTTCTTCTTCCATTCCTCTCCTTCTTCATTTCCTAACTTGGTCATACTTCTACCCTTAAAATAAAGTGCCTCGGCAAAATTTTCATACACCATTAATGACATATCGAATGAAGCAATCGCCTCATTATAATTACCTAATTCAAAGTCTGCAATACCTGCATAATACCAATCTAAATAATGACAGGCTTCTTGCGGAAGATCATTAGGAAAATCTTTGAACTGCTGTTCTTTACTTAATAGCAAAAACTCTTTTGCTTTAGAGAATTTATTTAACTGAAGATAATCTAGACCAATGTAAAAATTATAGGTATGATCCATAACATAACCATCGCCAAACTCTTTTTTGGCTCTCATAAATTCAGAAATCGATTTTATATAATCTTTTGAGAAAATACATCTCATAAATCCGCTATAATCCAAATACTTTTCTGGGGCGTACTCAACAGCTTTATCTAAAAATGGTTTGCCTAACTGGTATTTTCTAGCTTTATATAACGGCATTGCTTTTTGTTGCCAAAGCCAAGCGCTTTCTGGCACAATTGCGAGTGCAGAATCTAAATACTGTTGATGTTCTAGCGAATACATAGGACTTTGAAAAGATTTCTCTATATACTCCCTAACATGCATAGAATCTATACCTGACAAGACTTTTTTCTCTACCTTTTTATCACCTTTCACCATATCTTCCTTATTATCGGAAAGATTACAAGACGAAATAACTAGCAATAAGATGATATACTTTTTCATAAAACTATCGTATGATACAGCTTCTTAAACTGTCTTTATAATTAAATTTTCTATAGCTAAAGAGTGAAAAAAGAATCTATTCAAATTCAACCTTCCTTATCATTTATTATACACAATTTCGACTTTAAACTGATAAAAAAAAGAACCCAAAATCAAGTATTGAATATTTTAATCAACACTTGATTTTGGGCTTCAGTACATTTAATCTTTGTACGAAATTTCATTTTTAAACCATGTTATTTCGCTAACTTTTTTGCAGACTTAGCTATTACATCACTAAGGTAACCTAAATTTTTCGCTTTTAAATTGTAACCTAGACCAGTAATGTATTCTCTAAAAATTACTTCTCCAGTTTTTGAATTTACTACCTGTACAAATCTTTCTGCATTGGCTCTGGCATAACGCAAATAATAGAATTCTTTATTTTCTTCAATTGCCTTATCTAAATCTTCGGTAGAAATAAACTCATAGTCATAATCATATTTACTAAAAAGCTTCTCAACTTCTTTATCCTCACCATCAGAAATTTCTGCGGTAAAAGCATTTGTTCTTTGAGTGATATAGTTTGGCACATATAATTTAGAAGTGGTCAAACTTGCAATCTTTTTTGCATCATAATCTTTCTCATACATCCAATATGTTTCACCTTTAGCTATAAGGTCATTTGTTTGTTGAAAGTAATTTTTTAAAAATCCTGTTGAATAATTAAAGAAAACATTTTCAGTATACATTTTCTCTACAATAACTTCCTTTTCTTCAGAAAGGGCGGTATTTACAAAATCTGATGTTGGAAAAAGATAAATTTTAACTACTGGCTTTTTATTATTTCTGAAAATCTCATTTACCTTTTCTTCTCTTTTCTTCTCTTTTTTCGCTTTAACCTTAGATAACTTTTCATCTATAGTTTCAGCATCATACAATCCGATATTAATATAGGTATGTAAAGAATGTACAACACTACCCATTTTAGTAGTTTTAGAACGCTTGAACCCAACAAGCTCTGCTATTGAGTAATTTTTGTTATAATACTCTTGTAAATTATATTCACTTTGAGGAACTATTTTAAAAGGGGTCACTGTCCAAGTTTCCTCTAAAATTTTAGCATATTCGTCACCGTCAATAACATCCGATAAGACAAAAATGGTCGTTGAGGCCTTAAACTCTTCTAATGCTTTAGATTTTAAATCTGATGGCTTACCTACATGGCGCGCACCAAAAGAGACCTGTGAAAAGCCTGAAAAACTTATGAACGCCAGTAATAATAAAAAATAATTCTTCATGATTAAATGTTTAATTGGTTGATATAGAACCACATTTAACCATGATTATTGTATTTTATATGCTTTAGAACTTACCCCAAATAACTTTCAGCCTGCGCCAAAGCATCTGCTATACCACCAGGATTTTTACCGCCTGCAGTGGCAAAGAAAGGTTGACCGCCGCCGCCGCCTTGAATATACTTACCAAGCTCACGAACAATTGTCCCGGCATTTAATCCTTTGGAGGCAACCAGTTCTTTAGATATATAACAGGACAATAAAGCTTTACCATTTTGCTCTGTTCCGAACAGTAAAAACAAATTATCCTTATTGCCGCCCATTTCAAAACTAAGGTCTTTAATACCAGCTGCATCTAAATCTACTTTTTTAGCTAGAAACTGCACTCCGTTGATTTCCTTAAGTTCCGAAAGTAAATCACCTTTTAGATTTTTTGCCTTATCCTTAAGTAATTCAGCTACTTGTTTTTTAAGGCTACTATTCTCTTCCTGAAGACTTGAAACCGACTTTAACGGATCTTGGCTATTGCCTAGAACATGTTTTATTTCTGATAGCAATTTGTCATTATCAGTATGAAGATCTTTAACGGCATCACCGGTAATTGCTTCTATTCTTCTAATACCTGCTGCAACGGCGCCCTCTGACTTTATTTTAAATTGCCAGATATCTCCCGTATTCTTTACATGTGTTCCTCCACATAATTCGATCGATTGACCAAAACGAATGGTTCTTACCGCATCTCCATATTTTTCACCAAATAACGCCATAGCGCCCTCTGCTATCGCAGTTTTCATTGGTACGTTTCTTTCTTCCTGAAGCTGTAATTGTCCGTCTATACGAGCATTCACAAAATTCTCAACCTCCTGCAATTCTTCTAGTGTCATTTTAGAAAAATGAGAAAAATCGAATCGTAAATATTTTGAATGTACCGAAGACCCTTTTTGCTCTACGTGCTTACCCAAAACTTCTCTTAATGCCTGATGCAACAAGTGCGTTGCCGTATGGTTAGCTTCAGTTCTGTTGCGTTGCTTTTTATCTACGACCGCTTTAAAACTTTCATTTAAATGCTTTGGTAGGTTCTTGGCAAAATGAATGATCTCGTTATTCTCTTTCTTAGTATCGGTGATATAAATAACATCACCATGTGCATCTTCTAAATACCCTTTATCACCAACTTGACCACCCCCTTCGGCATAAAAAGGGGTTAGATTAAATACCAGTTGATATTGTGTACCTTCTTTTTTGGACGTTATTTTTCTGTATTTGGTAATCTTCACCTCAACATCAAGCATATCATAACCAACAAACTCTTGTTCATTATCCTCTTGTAAAACTTCCCAATCTTCTTTAGATACGGACGATGCGGATTTTGACCTATTCTTCTGCTTCTGCATTGCCTCATCAAAGCCAGCCTCATCCAACTCATATCCTTTTTCATTAAGAATCAATGCAGTTAAATCTATTGGAAATCCGAAAGTATCATATAGCTCAAAAGCTTTTCCGCCATCTACGACCTTTCCTTTTGTATTCTTTATGATAGTATCTAAAAGCAACAAGCCCTGATCTAAGGTTTTCAAGAAAGAGTATTCTTCTTCCTTGATCACATTTTCGATCAGTTGTTTTTGTTCTTTCAATTCCGGGTAAGCTGCACCCAAAGAATCCGTTAAAACATTTACCAAACGGAACATAAAAGGTTCTTTGGTATTCAAAAAGGTGAATCCGTAGCGTACCGCTCTTCTTAATATTCTTCTTATCACATAACCGGCACCTGTATTGCTTGGCAATTGACCGTCCGCAATAGAAAATGCCACCGCGCGAATGTGATCACTGATAACACGAATAGCTATATCAATCTCTTCACTTTTACCATAGTCGGAATTTGTTATGGTTTCTATTTCTCGTATTAACGGCGTAAATATATCTGTATCATAGTTAGATTGTACTCCTTGTAAAACCATACAAAGACGTTCAAACCCCATTCCCGTATCTACGTGCTTAGCAGGCAAACTCTCTAACGAACCATCTGCTTTGCGGTTGTATTGCATAAATACCAGGTTCCAAATTTCCACTACCTGCGGATGGTCTTGATTTACCAAACTTGCACCAGATACTTTTGCCTTTTCTTCTTTTGAGCGAATATCCACGTGAATCTCGGAACATGGTCCACATGGTCCTTGGTCGCCCATTTCCCAAAAATTATCTTTCTTGTTCCCCATGATAATCCTATCCTGTGGAACAATTTTCTTCCATAGCTCAAAAGCTTCATTATCCATATCCAATTGATCGGCATCCTCACTACCTTCAAAAACTGATACGTACAAACTATCCTTATCTATTTTAAATACTTCGGTCAACAATTCCCATGCCCAGGCAATAGCCTCTTCTTTAAAATAATCGCCAAAGCTCCAGTTGCCCAACATCTCGAACATGGTATGGTGATAGGTATCTTTACCTACTTCCTCCAAATCGTTATGTTTACCACTTACACGCAAACATTTTTGAGTATCTACCACTCTTGAGCTCTTAGGCTGACTAATACCTAAAAAATATTCTTTGAACTGGTTCATGCCCGCATTTGTAAATAGCAGGGTTGGGTCATCTTTTATGACCATAGGTGCAGAAGGCACTATTTTATGTTCTTTACCTTTGAAAAAATTCAGAAATTGAGTTCTTGTTTCTTTGGAATTCATCTAAAATGCTAAGCTTTTACAAATTTTAACGGTTTATATAAAACTATTTTTATATTTGTTTGTTCCCTAATAATTAAAAAACAAAAATAGGATAAATAACATTCATGTCTAAGGTAAAATACTATTACGACCCAGATACGCTGTCGTACCGTAAAATAGAACCCCAAAAATCTAAACGTTATAGAAATATAACCTTCTTTATTTTGGGATCGTGCCTTTTTGGTCTGTTAGGTTTAATTCTATTACTGAACACCAATCTCGTAAACACACCTAGAGAACTTTCTTTGTCAAGGGAAGTAAAGAACTACGAGCTTCAATATGAACTGTTGAATAAAAAAATGGAACAGATTGAAGAAGTTCTGGGCAATATTGAAGAAAGGGACAACAATATCTACCGTCTATATTTTGAAGCAAATCCAATACCAGATGAGCAACGCAAAGCAGGGTTTGGAGGTATTAACCGTTATAAATCTTTAGAGGGCTTCAACAATTCCGAGATGATAATATCTACTACCAAAAGGCTGGATATTATAAAAAAACAAATGGCCATACAGTCTAAGTCTTTGGATGAAATCACAAAACTTGCCGAAGAAAAAGAAAAATTATTAATGTCCATACCCGCTATACAGCCTATCAACAATGAAGATTTAACCCGCATGGCTTCAGGTTATGGTTGGCGTTCCGATCCTTTCACAAAAGCAAGAAAAATGCACTATGGCATGGACTTCACCGCACCTAAAGGCACACCGGTATATGCTTCTGGAGACGGTAAAATAACTAGAGCCGATAATAATTCTTCCGGCTACGGTAAACATATACGTATTGAGCATGGCTACGGGTATTTAAGCCTTTATGCGCATTTAAGCCAGTATAACGTGAAGAAGGGTCAAAAAGTAAAACGAGGCGATTTAATTGGCTTTGTAGGCAGTACAGGTAGATCTGAAGCTCCACATTTACATTATGAAGTTTGGAAAGATAAAGATCGTATAAACCCTATTAATTTCTATTACGGAAGTTTATCTCCAGAAGAGTTTGAAAACATGCTTAAATTTGCTAATCAAGAAAACCAATCATTAGATTAATGCAGATAGACCTCCCAGAAAAAAGATATTATGGTATTGGCGAAGTAGCCCGTGCTTTCGGTGTAAACGCCTCGTTAATTCGTTTTTGGGAAAAAGAGTTCGATGTACTTCAACCAAAAAAGAACGCAAAAGGAAATAGAAAATTTACGCCACAGGACATTAAAAACCTTCAGCTTATCTACCATTTGGTAAAAGAAAGAGGTTTTACTCTTGATGGCGCCAAAATCCACCTCAAAGAAGAGAAGCAAAAAACACTTTCCAATTTTGACATTATTCAAAAATTGGAGCGCGTAAAAGCGGAACTAAATAAAATTAAAGACCAATTATAACACAACCATTATGAAAAAAGGACTAATCGCATTAATTGTAATCGCTGTAATAGCGTTTGGACTATACCAGTGGGGCGTAGGTTTCAATAACACAGCAATAGCGCTAAAAGAAACTTCTACAAAAACCTGGGCAAATGTTGAAAGCGCTTATCAACGTAGAAACGACCTTATAGGCAACCTAGTAAAAACAGTACAAGGTGCCGCTGATTTTGAAAGAGGTACTTTGACCGATGTAATCGAGGCAAGATCTAAAGCAACTTCGGTAAGTATTGACCCAACTAATATAACCCCAGAGCAATTAGTACAGTTCAATCAAGCACAAAGTGGATTAAGCAGTGCACTAAGTAGATTATTGGTTACCGTTGAACGCTACCCTGACTTAAAGGCAAATCAAAATTTTCTGGAACTGCAATCTCAATTAGAAGGCACCGAAAATAGAATAAACGTAGCACGTGATAGGTTTAACGCAACCGTAGAACCATACAACCTTCACATCAAAAAATTTCCAAATTCAATTTTGGCAGGTATATTTAATTTTGATGAGCTAGCATATTATAAAGCTGATGCAGGATCAGAAAATGCACCAGACGTAAATTTTGAATTTGATTGATATTTTATGTCCAAGGTAGAAGATTTTTTAACCGCCAAAGAAGAGCAAGACATAGTGAACGCTATTCTTGAAGCAGAAAAAAATACTTCTGGTGAAATTAGAGTGCATATAGAAGCACATACAGACAAAGACCATTACGAGAGAGCCAAAGAGGTTTTTCATTTATTAAAAATGGATAACACTAAACAAGAAAATGGGGTTCTTATCTATGTAGCCGTACACGATAAGAAGTTTGTAATTTGTGGTGATAAGGGTATTGACAATGTAGTACCTAAAGACTTTTGGCAAACTACCAGAAATAGTATTCAAACACATTTTGAGAAAGGAGCTTTTAAAGAAGGTTTAGTAGCTGGTGTTTTAAAAGCTGGCGAAGAGTTAAGAAGCCATTTTCCTTGGCAATCAGATGACACCAACGAACTAAGCAATGAGATATCTAAAGGTTAGCCTTGTAATTCTTTTTCTTTGGTGCACTCCGTCATGGAGTCAGTTTGAAATTCCCGAAAAACCGGCGTTACAGACCAGTGTTTATGATTACACCAATTTATTGAGCGACCAGCAGAAAGTAGCTCTTAGCCAAAAATTGGTTCGTTATTCGGACAGCACTTCTACCCAAATTGTAGTTACCATTATTGCGAGCACTAATGGCGAAAACATTAATTATTTGGGTGTCAACTGGGGGCAAAAATGGGGAATTGGCCAAGAAGGCAAAGACAATGGTATTCTCATAATTTTAGCCGAAAACGACAGAAAAGTTGCTATTAGCACCGGGTATGGTGTAGAAGGTCTACTTACAGACGCTATATCAAAACATATTATTGAAAAAGTAATCCTTCCAGAATTTAGAGCTGGGGATTATTATGGTGGACTAAATAAAGGGTCAGATGTTATTTTTCAAGTTTTAAATGGTGAATTTGAAGAAGACAGAACCTTTGGAAATAACAGCAAATCCCCTTTCTCCTCATTTTTACCTTTTATCATTTTTCTCGTAATACTTTTTATACTTTGGAGTCGCAAAAACGACGACAATAACGGAGGAAGTAACGGTAGAAGACGTAGGGGTCTTAGTCCTTGGGATATGATTATTCTAAGTAATATGGGACGTTCTAGTGGTTCTAGTGGCGGATTCGGTAGCGGCGGAGGCGGAAGCTTTGGTGGCGGTGGATTTGGAGGAGGTTTCGGCGGCGGCGGCTTTGGCGGCGGCGGTGCTTCTGGCGGATGGTAGTTTATTTTAAAATAAATTGCTTCATTTTCTATATCCAGAGATATTAAAGTCTGTTTATATCTATTCGCTTTCTAGTAACAACTACGCTTAGGTCTATTGTATATAATTATACAGCAATCATAACATTATATTACCTTCCCCTTTATCCCCTCCCAAGAGGGGATAAATACGTATTTAGTTGCAGGCTTCTTGACAGTAAGAATTTTTGTCACAATAAGTACTACATGGACTGTTTTATTCAAAATCTTTAATTCAAGTTAGAAACTGTTCCCCTCTCGGGAGGGGCTAGGGGTGGGTTGTTGGTTAAAACTCCAAAAAAAATGGTCAAATAATTCTGCTGCGCAAAATATTTGACCACTTCTTATTTCCTTATCTAATGATTAGAGTTTATTTTTAAATTCTAACACCTGGATTTCTTAGCAACCTTACTTCTTCCTCATAAATACTGTAATAGGGACACCAGTAAAATCATACTCCTCACGTATCTTATTCTCTAAATAACGCTTGTAAGGCTCACGTACATATTGCGGCAGGTTACAGAAGAAAGCAAACTGCGGATATGGAGTTGGTAATTGCGTACAGAATTTAATCTTAACAAATTTACCTTTATACGCCGGCGGCGGATAATTCTCGATTATTGGCAACATTGTTTCATTGAACTTACGCGTAATAATCTTCTTGTTACGATTATTATATACCTCAACTGCAGTTTCTATTGCCTTAAAAATACGTTGTTTTGTCAGTACCGAAACAAAAAGAATAGGCACATCTGTAAATGGCTCAATAGCTTTTTTAATTTTATCGGTATAGTGCTTTATAGTATTGGTTTCTTTATCCTCTACCAAATCCCATTTATTCACAAGGATTACAATCCCTTTATGATTTCGCTGTGCTAGCCAAAAGATATTTTCTACTTGACCATCAAAGCCTCTTGTTGCATCTAACATTAAAATACAAACATCGCAATGCTCAATTGCCCTAACCGAACGCATAACGGAATAGAACTCCAGATCTTCTTTCACTTTTGCCTTACGACGAATACCTGCTGTATCTACCAAGTTGAATTCAAACCCAAATCTATTATATTTTGTATCGATACTATCTCTTGTCGTACCTGCGATATCGGTTACAATGTATCTATCCTCCCCTATCAATGCATTAATAAAAGAAGACTTACCGGCATTTGGTCTACCAACAACGGCAAATCTTGGCAGGTCACTTTCCTCTTCTACAACATCTGGCAACTTTTCTACTAAGGCATCTAGCAATTCTCCAGAACCACCTCCATTTATACTAGATAAGGTATAGTACTCACCAAGGCCTAAAGAATAAAACTCAACAGCATCCTCCGCTCTTTTGGCATTGTCAACCTTGTTGACCGCCAAAAAAACAGGCTTCTTAACTCTTCTAAGTAACTTGGCTACATCTTCATCCATACCGGTAACACCCGTTTCAACGTCTACCATAAAAATTATGGCATCAGCTTCTTCGATCGCCAATTCAACTTGCCTATCAATTTCCTTTTCAAAAACATCATCACTACCCACAACGTATCCGCCGGTATCAATAATTGAAAACTCTTTTCCGTTCCAATCACTTTTACCATAATGGCGATCACGTGTAACACCACTAACGGCATCAACTATAGCCTCACGTCTTTGAATTAATCTATTAAAAAATGTTGATTTTCCTACATTAGGTCTCCCCACAATGGCAACAATAGCACCCATAGCTTAAATTTGAGGCAAAGGTAATATTTAAACTGGCATTTACACCATAAGTTAAACAGAGAGATTAGACGGGATCACTTCAAAAGATTCCATTTCAGAAAGTTGCCGCTTTTTAGGAGTAGATAGATAAGGTTCACCAACTGACCGTTTACGAACAATTCTTGCTGGTGACCCATAAGCCATAACGTTATCTCCAAAATGATCAACAACTAAAGACCCAGCTCCGATTACGGTATGTTCACCTATCTCAATACCATTTACCAATGAAGCTCCTAAGCAAATTGAAGAAAACTTACCAAGAAAAACATTTCCTCCACAACATGAGGATGGAGCTAAACTGGCAAAGCTCTCCATTACAGAATCATGCTCTAAAATAGAATTCGAATTAAGTATACAGAAATCATGAATAAGTGAATTTGAATTAATTATTGCCCCAGGCATAATTACATTCCCACAGCCCATCAATACATCTTTACCAATTTTAGCACTAGGATGAATGGTATTTATAAAATTAAAATTAGGTGCTATTTTTGAAATTTTATCCACAACAAGCTTTCTTGTCCAGTTATCGCCTATGGCAACAACTCCACCTCTAACATTAAATCTGTTTATTAAAAAAGGTAAGTCATATTCACTACCTAAAACTTGATAACCATTAACTATTGTCCCTTTTACCCTGTAAGAATCTACAAAACCAATTACATTATACTCCCCCTCTTTCTCTAAACAATCCAAAACAACACTACCGTGCCCAGAGGCACCAAAAATTATCACGTTATGCATTTCATCGGGGTTTTATGACAGTTTATCGATAATTCAAAAATAGGCTTTTCTTTTCAACTTGAAGAATTAAAGCGTACTTTAAGATAAAAATTAGTCGGATAAAGTCAATAAGCAGAAGACTTCTGATGCAAATACCTGGCACTAAAGGGTTCATATATCACCCCAGATTAAATAAAAAGTTCATTTTAATCTAAAATTTTTAATTGCCCCTATTTATTGTAGCCAAAACGCTTTAATTGACGTGCATCGCTTCGCCAATTCTTGTTC
>TARA_R110002050_G_scaffold289710_1_pt1 | contig 34161 bp, 31 predicted proteins | sample TARA_R110002050 | Tara Oceans TARA_R110002050 (sample SAMEA4396988) | marine metagenome | biome: Polar Biome; feature: [DCM] deep chlorophyll maximum layer (ENVO:01000326); material: water (ENVO:00002006), including particulate matter (ENVO:01000060) such as... | depth 25 m
AAAAATCGTTAATCGTTATTCGTTAATTATTATGAAGTTTATAAAACACATATCAATAATTTTAATTTTGCTTGCTTCAAGTATAACGTCTGCTCAAGTAAAATTTGAAGCTAAGGTTAGCAAAAATAAACTTGGAGTAAATGAACGCCTGCGTGTTGATTTTGAAATGAATCAAGATGGAGACCATTTTAACCCACCGGATTTTAGCAATTTTATGGTGGTTGGCGGTCCCAATCAATCCGTAAGCAATTCATGGATCAATGGTGTACGCTCCTATACCAAAACCTATAGTTATTTTTTGGCACCCAAAAAACAGGGTAATTTTATGCTGGATCAGGCAACTATTACCATTGATGGTGAAACCTATAAAACTTCGCCATTAAAAATAGAAGTCACATCAGCAGTGGATATACCAAAAGATCCTAATGACCCAGATTATTTGGCCTCAGAGAACATTCATTTGGTGGCTGAAATTTCAAAAACTGATCCCTATTTAAATGAAGCAATTACCGTAGTTTACAAACTATACGTTTCCCCAAATACTGGTGTTGATAACTGGCAAGAAACCGATAGTCCTAGATATAATGATTTTTGGAGTCAGAATATAGATATGAAAAATCAAAAAGTGCAAACGGGTATTTATGACGGACAAGATTATCGATTTTTGGTATTGCGAAAAACAGTTTTATACCCTCAAAAAACAGGAAAACTAAATATTGAGCCTTTAAGTCTGGATATTTCAGTTCAAGTGCCAACCAATAGGCGTGATATTTTTGGAAGACAATTAATGGCACAGGCACATAGAACAGTGTCTGCTGGTAACAAAACAATTAATGTAAAACCTTTGCCAGAGATTGGTAAACCGGCAGATTTTTCAGGAGCTGTTGGCGATTTTAAATTTAATGTGTCTATGTCTAAAACAGAATTGAAGGCCTCAGAATCATTACAGGCAAAAGTTGAAGTTAGTGGAAACGGAAATTTAAAACTGATTAAACTTCCTAAAATATCATTGCCAAGTTCATTGGAAGTTTATGAGCCAGAGCATAGTGAGAATGTTCAAACAAATCTTGATGGTATGCAAGGTACTGTTTCAGATACCTATACTGTAGTGCCCCAGTTTAAAGGCAATTACCCAATACCAAGTATCTCTTTTTCATATTTCGATTTAAAAACTGAAACCTATAAACGATTGTCATCTAATGAAATGGTTATTGATGTGTTGGAAGGCCCACAAAATATCGGGAATGCAAGTACTAATGTCATTGCCAACAATTCAAAACAACCTGTTGTTTTAAACAGTAATCAGTTTGCGTTTATAAAAACAAAATCAAATTTCACCTCCATCACACCATCATATTTCTTTCAAACAAAATTGTTTTGGAGCGCTTTATTATTACCCTTTTTAGCCATACCACTTGCTTTTGTGATTAGAAAGAAAAAGGCCGATCGTGACGCCGATGTTTTTGGAAACAGAATTAGAACTGCTGATAAATTGGCTAAAAAATATTTACGTCACGCTAAAAAGGCATTAGGCAAAAAAGAAGCTTTTTACATTGCTCTTGAAAAAGCGTTGCATAATTATTTAAAAGCAAAGTTACATATAGAATCCAGTGATTTTAGTAAAGATATTATCAAGAATTTATTAGTTGAGCGAAAGGTTGAAGCACAAACCATTTCAGATTTTATAAGTATTTTGGAAAGTTGTGAACTGGCCAGATATACCCCTATCACCATTGTAACCATGCAGCAAGACTATGATAAGGCCGCAAAAACCATTTCTTTAATTGATAAACAAGCAAGTTAATATGAAAAATATTTTATATATACTCCTGGTTTTGTTTAGCACGGTAACGTTTGCTCAAAATGACTTATTATTTGAACAAGGTAATGCTCTTTATAATGATGGAAAATATGCACAAGCCATAGAAAAGTATAATGCTATTTTAAAAACCAAACACCATTCGGAAGAGCTATATTTTAATTTAGCCAACGCACATTACAAACTAAATAACATTGCCCCAAGTATTTATTATTATGAAAAGGCACTTCAATTGGCACCGGATGATCAAGATGTTAAGAACAATTTGGCGTATGCTAAAAACATGACCCTTGATGCCATTGATGTGATTCCGCAAGCCGGTTTTTCAAAGCTAGTGAAAAACTTTACTGATATTATGAGTTTTGATAATTGGGCGAAATTGGCTGTTTTAAGTGTTATTATTTTTGTGTTGTTATTTTTGGTTTACTATTTTACCTATTCTACTACTAAAAAACGATTGGCATTTATAAGCAGTAATTTGTTTTTGTTTATAGCTGTAATTTCTTTAGTTGTAGCCTTTCATAAATATAATATACATTTAAAGGATAAATCTGCTATTGTTTTTGCTCAGGAAACGGTTATCAAAAGTGAACCTAACAATAGAAGTTCAGAGGTGTTCAGGTTGCACCAAGGTACTAAAGTTCAAATTCTTGATACCATAAACCAATGGAAAAAAATAAAACTTTCTGATGGTAAAACGGGGTGGATTCAAAATGTAGATATCAAAGAACTTTAATTAATTTGAATTATCTTTAACTCGAATTAATCAAACTATATGGATTTAGTTAGAGTTTTTGAAAACAACCAAAAGTGGATTAAAGAAAAACTTGCTTTAGATCCGGATTTTTTTGAAGAATTAGGCAAAGGTCAAAACCCTGAGCTTTTATTTATTGGCTGTTCTGATAGTAGGGTTTCCGCAGAAGAATTAATGGGGTTAGGTCCTGGGGAAGCCTTTGTGCATCGCAATATTGCCAACATGGTAACCGGTACAGACTTAAATGTCATGTCGGTTATTGAATATGCCGTTGTTCACTTAAAAGTAAATCATGTAGTTGTTTGTGGACATTATTCTTGTGGGGGTGTTAAAGCAGCGATGCAATCGGCAGATTTGGGTATTTTAAACCCTTGGTTGCGTAACATAAGAGATGTTTATCGACTTCATAAAAATAAGCTTAATGCCATCACTAATGAAGACGACAAATATGACCGATTGGTTGAGCTAAATGTACAAGAGCAATGTGTAAACCTTATTAAAACGGCTGCAGTTCAAAAAGCGTATCGAGATAGAGCATTAAAAGTTCACGGATGGGTTTTTGATATTCACACAGGAAACCTTATAGATTTAAAGATAGATTTTGACACTATTTTAAGTAATATCATGGAAATTTATCATCTGGATTAATTAAATCACTTCGTTTAAAGGGTCTTGTATTGGTTCTTCACCTAATGGCTTTCCGTTAACAATAACATTTGGGAATAAGGCCGGAATTAATGATTTTATCGGATAATATAGCACTGATTCCTGTTGATCTTGTGATTTCACAAAAGGAATGTTGGCGTTCATTTCCGCTATCACTATCAAAATGACACTTAGTATTAAGGCTGCTTTTAAACCACCAAAAAGAGCACCCAGAAGTTTGTTTAAAAGGCCTAACATAGCAAAATCCGCTATTTTAGTCAAAGCTTTACCAGCTAAGGAAATGGCTAAAACAATAATTATAAAGGTTATGGCGAAAGCGGCAATATTAACCGTGTTTTCATTCCAACTTACACGTTCTTTTAAAAAAGATGCGGCAAAATTGCTAAAATGAAAGGCACCATATACGCCTGCTATTAAAGCCACCAACGATGATAATTCAACGAAAAAACCACGGGTAAAACCACGGACAAATCCTAAAACAAGCAGGATTAATAAGGCAATATCTAAAATACTCAAAATATGTAGATTTATAACAAATATAAAACTTTGATACCAATCTACTTTGTAACTTTACATTTTTAAAATTTATATGGCAAGAGACGAACAATTGAAACAACGATGGGAATTGGTAACTAAAAAGTTATCCAATCAATTTGCAGATGGAGATAATTTAGATCTGGATGCCATTATTTATTTAATTGGTGTTCAAGAATTGGGGCAATTAGACCGAACGTTTAAAAAGGACCAAAAGCTTGATTTAATGCATATTGCCATTTGTAAATTACTGCTGCCTTATGGTTATTATGAACTTGAATTTGTAGATGATGAAGGCTGGCCTCATTATAAAGCCAAAGAAGAATTGCCTTTTCTTAAAGCTGGAGAGCAAAGCGTTTTAATGAAAGAAGCCATAGTCAACTACTTTATTGAAACTGAGTATATCAATTAATTTTTGGGCGTTACCACAAGGGTCGGGCTTTCGCAAGTCGCTTCCCAATGAAAAATTGGGAGAGCTCCAACAATGGCTCAATCCCTAACGCAAACCAATTTTTTTACGGCATTGCGAAGTAAATTATTAATTTACTGTGGCAATTGGAATTCTTCTTAACAGATTACTTCGTCGTTTCCTCTTCGTAATGACGATATTTTCATTAAATTTGCCATCATTTTAAGGATGTTATGATAGATAAGATAAAAGAACTTATAGCGGAAGCCGAAGCGTTTACAGCACAATCAAAAGAAGAGGTTGAAGCATTCCGTATAAAATATTTAGGAAAAAAAGGGTTATTGAATGACTATTTTGCCGAGTTTAAAAATGTTGCTAATGACCAGAAAAAGGAATTTGGTCAGGTGATTAATAAACTTAAAAAAACAGCAGAAGATAAGGTGAATGCCTTAAAAGCTGAACTTGAAAGCAAAGAAGAAGTCAAAGGTGTTTTCGGTGATTTATCACGTCCTGGGGAGCCCATACAAATAGGCGCACGTCATCCTATTTCAATTGTAAAAAATCAAATTATTGATATTTTTTCCCGCATAGGTTTTAATGTGAGTGAAGGTCCGGAAATGGAAGATGACTGGCACAATTTTACCGCATTAAACTTATCCGAATATCATCCGGCACGCGATATGCAGGACACTTTTTTTATTCAAACCAATCCTGATATATTATTGCGTACACACACCAGTTCGGTTCAAGTACGTTATATGGAAAATAATAAACCACCCATTCGGACCATTTCTCCTGGGCGGGTTTTTAGAAACGAAGCTATTTCGGCACGGTCACACTGTTTTTTCCATCAGGTGGAAGGCTTGTATATTGATAAAGACGTTAGTTTTGCCGACCTTAAACAAACGCTTCAATACTTCACTACTGAAATGTTTGGGAAGTCTAAAATACGCTTGCGCCCATCGTATTTTCCGTTTACAGAACCAAGTGCTGAGGTGGATGTGTATTGGGGATTGGAGACTGAAACCGATTATAAAATGACCAAAGGCACTGGTTGGTTGGAAATTATGGGTTGTGGTATGGTAGATCCGAATGTACTTGAAAACTGCGGAATTGATTCAAAGGAATACTCTGGTTTTGCCTTTGGAATGGGCATTGACAGAATAGCCTTATTGCTTCACCAAATTAGTGATATTAGGTTATTAAGTGAAAATGATGTGCGTTTTTTAGAGCAGTTTAAGTCTGCTTTATAAATTAACTTCAGCATTTTTTATTGTTAAAGTATTTATAATAAATATAAATTAAGGTTTAATCTTTTGTATTTTTAATACAACCTTTAAATTCTTAATTATGAAAATGTTAGTAAACATTGTTCTTCCTATTGAGCCTTTTAACTCAAAAGTAAAGGATGGTACTGCAGGTGAAACCATTGGGAGAATAATTAACGAAATTAAACCTGAAAGCATTTATTTTACCAATCAAAATGGTGGTAGGGGAGCTGTAATGGTAGTTGAAGTGCGTGATGCTTCACAAATACCATCTATTTCTGAACCTTGGTTTTTGAATTTTAATTCAACTTGTGATTTTAAAATTGCAATGACTCCAGATGATTTACAAAAGGCAAACCTTAGTAAACTTGCTCAAAAATGGAACAAGGTTCCTGTACACTCAAAGAATTAAATTCATTCATAAAAACACTTCAAACACCGTGAGGTGTTTTTTTTATCATTTTCAAAAAAGATATGACGATTTAAAACCGTTCATTTAAACGAAGGCAGTAAATTTTTATTGCAAAGTCAATTAATCTTTCTAAACCAAAGTCAATTTCTATTTAGCTTTCATCATCTTTAATGAAAACCAACCTAAAAGTAGTATCATAACAATGATGATTCCGTAAAGCCATATTTTGTTTTCAAATAATGGAAGCCTGCTGGATTTTTCCGCCTTTTCAATAACTTGTTCTGGACCCAAAGTCAAAGCGGGCATGGTTTCAGGTTCTTCTGATATAAAGCGTTCTATATCATAATTCGGGCTATACACGAATGGATTTCCGTAGGTCAAAAAGTAGGCGGCAGGTTGCGTAAAACGTACAGCCAATTCATAAACATTCCCTTTTACAATGACATTATTTATAGTTAGCGGTTGATTGTCTTGGTTCTTGATACTGATTTTTATTTTTTTAGCAACCGTATTTTCAAATTTGAACTCGTTGTTTTCAACAGAGTTTAGAGTACCTTCTGTTAATGTTCTGTAATTGTACAAATAGCCTTTTTTGGTTTTTATACTATCTAAAATATATTGTAGCGTAATCGGACGATAATAATCAAAGGAAGCATTTACCTTTAGTTTGATGTAGCTCACGGGAACTTTTTTATACAATTCAATATCAATGTCTGTACTTTGTTGTTGCTTATTTTTACTTACCGTTAAGGTTTTTATATCATAACCATTATAAATACCATTAATAAACTTGGTGTCACTTACAGAAACGGTTTTTATATCGGGTTTTTCTTTGCTTTTGATAAGTAATCTGAAAAAACGATAATTGGAATCAGCAAAATTAACACTGGTAAATTGGTAAAAGGTTTGTGCGTTTTTTATGGATAATATCCGGTAATCATCAACAATTGCAAACCATTCTTGTTGATTCTGGCTGCCTTCCAAAGAAATTCTCCAATCAAAATTAAACTGTTTAAAATCTAATTGTAATTGATTTATGGGCTCTTTATCTGGGATTTCAATGGTAAAATAATACCCTTTTTCATTCTGTGATATATTGAGGATTTTGTAATTATAATATGTGGCCACTTTTTTTTCGCTCTTAATTTGCATTAAATAAGGCGCTTCTATCGTGTCATTAGTATCTGTAATCCCAAAAATGCGAATATCAGATAAATCAGGTGAAAGTTTTTCAAATAGATCATTTGGTAAAATTAATTTTTGCCATGTTTGAGTATGACCGTATAATTCTCGTTTATAATGATATTTCTGCATCTGCCCAAAGGACGATACAAAGAGTAATAAAAGAAAAAAGGTAAAAATTTTAGCCTTCAGCAGCATCTGATATGTTGTGTTTAAATTTATTATACAAAAAGGAAATGATTAATAACAATATACCTAAAGATACAAATACAATGGTTTTTGAAAGCGTTCCTAAATTTGAAATATCATAAAAAAACAGTTTTAATAAAGTAATTGAAAATAAAACAATGGCGGTTATGCGTATATGTTTTTGTTTTTTCCAAATGCCTAAGGCAATTAATGCTAATGAATAAACACCCCAAAGAATGCTTAAACCTAATTTATAGGATTGTGTGGATCCTGATAAGTCTAATATATTAATGAGTTCACTGCTAACAATCCATAAAATAGCTATGTAAAATAAGATATTGAAATTAATGGTATTATTAATTTTCATAAATGCTTCGCGTATATATTTAAAGGTTACATATAGAGTTATTGCTAAAAACAAGTAGGAAATATAACGTACAGCAATATTAAAGAATCCTACGTTATAATATTCTGTAATGGGTTGATTAAGATAGCTTTCACGTAATTCACTAAGCGCGTATAATCCCAAAGTTAGAAACATGAAAACCGCAAAAATATTAAGTCCAATATTTATGTAACCCAAGGTTTTGTTCTTAATTTTTTTAATGTTTATGAATGATAATATGGATACAAATACCATGGAATATATGATGAGCCAAATGCTTTTAAAAGTTAGAATATCATAATCATAAGTGGGATAATCATTGACAATTAATTCTGATTCTTTAAAAAGACTTTGGAAGTAATGCTCTATTTCCAATAAAAAACTAAAATAAACAGTTGTTATAATGATGGCAGGAATTACAAAGGATACTATTTTAAGTAAATCGTTTTTTGGACTGATTGGAGACACAAACGTCTTGTTATTATGTATAAAATATATAAACCCAAAAGCAGCTATAAATAAAATGGAACTTAAAAATTGAATATTTAAAAGGGGCACCATTTCACTTGCACCATCATATAAATAGTCATCAAAATATCCACCAATCCAATCTTGGTACAGACTTAAAGTTGCAAGCGCCATTAATGGGTAGGAAAGAGATTCATACACTGCTATATTTTTAGTCCTGCCAATCCAAAACAGTAAAGCCGCTTCACCAACCCATAATAAAGTTACCCAATTTCCGTCTAACTGAACAGGGATTGCTATGGTAATAAACACCAACACCAATCCGGCAACCAGATAGAATAAGTTTTTATCGGCCAATTTTAGTCTGTAAATAACAACACTAACAATAAAATGCAAAATGGCATTACAAATGGTAAATAACCCTAATAATTGACTGCCCGTTTCATGGTCATTTAAAATACTGTAACCAAGACCATAAAACACAAATGAATTGGCGAGTAAAAGCAATATATCAGTCCTTTCAAATGGCTCCTTTTTAATAAGTTTATACGCTAGAAAACTAATGTAGAAGATGATAAAAAACACACTTGCAAAAGTAAGTGCCATGATAAAATCAACAGAGCTTTCGTAATTGGATGCATGCCATGAAAAGAATATGAGCCAGGTTAACGCAAATGAAACATAATTTAAGGGTTTCCAGTATTTTTTAAAGGCCAGCACCAAAATGCCAATATTTATGATAGCAACATAACTAAAAAGAACTTCTGCATGACCTGAACCATCACTTAGTAAAGAAGGCACCGCATAAGCGCCAACCAAACCAATATGCGCAATAAGTTGCTTGTTATATTGTAACGCCACAAAAACAGTGAAAACGGTAAATATAAACATAAGGGCAAAGGTTAATAACTGCGGAATGAGCTCATAATAATCATAAGCTGCATAGGTGAGAAAATAAAAGATAGCCAGAGCGCCACCTACCAAAACGGCACTAAAGTTTTCATATCTGGTTTTTAATTTCATAGATACACCTAATAACCCCAATCCAACTAAATAACCTAGTATTATTCTGGTAAGCGGACTTATTAAATCATTTTCAATGGAATATTTGGCACCAATAGCAACACCAATAATTAAAATGGCAATCCCTATTTTATTAATCAGGTTTTCTCCTATGAACTTTTCCAGTTCGTTGCTTATTTTTATAGATTTTTGAACAGGTTGTGATGTTGTTTCCTGTTTTGGTGGTTCATTTGATTTTGATTGAACAGGTTTTTGATAGGATATTTCTTTTTTGGTTTTTGGAACGGCAATCCAAAGGATAATGTAAAGGAAAAAGCCAATGCCAAAAAATAGCGTTAAAATGACCCATAACAAACGCACAAAATATCTGTTAATTCCAAAATAATGACCTAATCCAGAACAAACCCCTCCAATGCCTCTGTGATTAATGTCTCTATAAAAACCCTTTGGTGTTTCAGAAATTGGGGTAGATTCTTCAATTGACTCTTTTTCATTTTGAGGAGAATTACCAGAAGCTTTTAATTGGTTTAATTCTTTCTGTAATTCAATAACCTCTTTTGAAAATGATTCTTGTTTTTTTAAAAGGAGGTCAAGTTTGTTTTGTAAATCATTTACTTTTTGATCATCCATAAGGGATTACATTTTATTTTTTAAAAAAACAATTGAGGTATCAGGTTGAAAAACGTAATAATACTTAAGCGTACTAATTTAATGGTTTTTTTGTACTTAATCTGGATTTTGCTTAATGTTTCGTATTCATTAAAAATCTGTATTTTTGAAGTTTAGATAATATAAGAATATTGTGAAAAAAGATATATCTATTCCAAAAGCAGAAAACGTTTTTATGTCAGTTGTTAATGAGTATAATGATATCTACAAAACCAATGATTGGAATGCTTATATCATCAATGATAAAACCTCAGATCTAGAAATGGTTTTAATTGTTTCAAAAGGATATACAGAAGATAAGATCACCTCAACCATGCGTCATAAACTAGAAAAACTTCCGGCGAAAAGTTATGCTAAAATAGAGTTGATGCAAGAAGATGTTTTAAAACTCAACAATGAGTTTAAAGTCACTTTTTTTGAAGGAAATAAAATGTATGATAAAACGTTCTTATTTAGAAAGAACACCATTAACACAAAAGCATTACAGACTATTCCTTTAATGAGTGTGAAAGGTATTTTGGTGAAGTAACATTAATGAAAAATAAAACCTAATAAAATGGCAAGTAATGAATTTGAAAAAGGAGTGAAATTCTCTTTTAATAACAGCATCAGTTATAATGATAAAGCTGTGGTTAGTAAGCATATATTAAAAAAGGAAAATGGGAATATCTCCTTATTTGCTTTCGATAAAGGAGAAGGCTTAAGTGAACACACAACTCCTTTTGATGCCGTTGTATATATAGTTGATGGGAAAGCCGATATTATTATTAATGGCGTTTCAAATATTCTTGAAGCAAATGAAACCATTATTATGCCTGCAAATATTCCACACGCATTAAAAGCTGTGGAAAAATTTAAAATGGTTTTGACAATGATAAAACAAAAGAATTAATCCGATTTCATCTTTAATCCTTTAAAATGAAACCTTACTCATTTTAAAGGAGTTTTTATAATGAACATAATCTGTCAAACTGATTTAAAAGGGAATGAGAAGTAAATAAAATTATTATGTAGGCTACACTTTTAATCCAGCTTCTCAGTCAGTTTTTTAAAGGTTTTTTTAGGGTCTTTGCCTTCATATAAAATTTCATAAACGGCGTCAATAATAGGTAAACGTGTTTTCTTTTTGTTTTTTTCATTCAGTAAATGGGCGTTTTTGGTGGCGTAATATCCTTCAGCAATCATGCTCATTTCCATTTGGGCCGATTTTACGGTATAACCTTTACCTATCATATTCCCAAACATGCGGTTTCTTGAAAAAACAGAATAACCCGTAACCAGCAAATCACCCAAATACGCCGAATTGTTAATGTTCCGTTTCATTTTATGCATTTTTTTAATGAAACGTTTCATCTCGCGTATGGCATTACTCATAAGGACACTTTGAAAATTATCGCCATAACCCAAACCATGTGCAATGCCGGCTGCAATAGCATAAATATTTTTTAACATGACGGCATATTCAGTACCCATAATGTCGTCACTGATTTTTGTTTTGATATAATCACATGATAATTGCTTTGCTATTTCTTTAGCTTTTTCAGAATCAGCGCACGAAATAGTAAGGTATGATAAACGTTCAAGTGCTACTTCTTCTGCGTGACAAGGGCCGGCAATAACTGCGATATTTTCAAAAGGCACATGGTAAAATTCATTAAAATGTTCTCCTACCAATAACCCGGTTTCGGGCATAATGCCTTTTACTGCAGACACAATGGTTTTATTTGAAATATCTATCGTTAGTTTTTCCAATTCGCTATGCATAAAGGCAGAAGGAATCACAAAAATCAACACATCAGCATATGTTGCCATTTCATTAATATCATTACTTAATTTTAACTGGTCTAAATGAAACTCAACTGAGCTTAAATAATTAGGATTGTGCTGTTCCCTTAATAAATGCTCTTTGGTATAAACACTTCGCATATACCACCCAACTTCTGGTAAATTTTCACAAAGCATTTTCACAATGGCTGTAGCCCAACTTCCGGCACCAAAAACAGCATATTTTAATTGATTATTCATAAAAATTAAGGGTTATAACTTCAAAAGTACACAAAATATAAATGATTGTTTGGCTCTTAATTTCATTATAAATAATTTTTTGGCATGTGTTTTGAATACTTGTTAATAGAACCATAAAATTTAGGCTTATGAAATGAGCATTACTGGAATTTCAATACCAAAGAAATCTTTACTATGCGAATTACATCTGACCATTAATAATTTAAAAACGAACAGATGAAAACTTTAAAACTACTCTTAGTATTTGCATTATCAGCAACACTTTTCACCTCATGTTATACAGAGGTTATTATAGATGATTATGCTAATGATAATTATGTTGAACCAGCTATATCAATAAACCAATTATTAGGTTCATATGAATTATGGTATGTAGATATTAATGAAACGGTTGGTTATGGGACAACGCCATTTTTACAAATAGCTTTTACGCTTTCATTTAAAAACGGAACCCTGTATGCTAATAACAATTTAGTGGGTATTGGCACTACTGGAAACGGATTTGGAATTGCCGTAGGTGATTATGATGCCTATAATATGATTTTGGATGTGAACCATGATGTTGATGGGTTTGAAACTTTTGATGTATATCAAATCAATTCAAACACTATTGAACTTTACAATCCTAATAACGATACCTCGTACTTTTTAAAAGGGTATCAACGTAATGGATTTGATTATGATTATGTGTTTTATGATAATATTCATTATTTCTTGCAGGAATATGAAGCTTGGGAAAAAACCTATACCAGTAATTTTGGAGCCATCAATGAGTTTGATGATGAAAACTATTTACAGTTTTTAGCTGGCGGGAATGATTCTGAGTTTAGAAGCTCACAAGATGCACCGGCAACCAATGTGTCTAATTTAATCTGGGATTATACAGGAATCTATGGAGTAGGCAATATAAGTGGAGATGCGTACCTAAAAACTTTAACATTAGATTATGATTTTTTCAGCAATGAACATTTTGAATTGAGCGTTATTAATGATAGACAGATTGAATTATATCACCCAACGTCTCAAACGGTTTATGAATTTGTTGGTAGAGGGTTTATTCAATATTTAAAAACATCAAATGCAAAAGGGCAAGAAACAGTTAAGACTGAAAAATTGCGTAAGGAAAGAAAAAATAAAGTAGAAAACCCAAGAGAGAATACTCGCGGATAAAAATAGTTTGGTTGGTTATTTAGTTTAGGAACCGTTTAAAGTGTTATGCTTTAAGCGGTTTTTGAGATTAATGTGTTTATGTTGGCAAACACTTATATTAACTTTAAAGTTGTTTAATTGTTTATATTTTGTTAATAATTCAACTTTATAGTGTTTTTGTTAAAAAAAAATATATATTTGTACAGAATTTTACACGTTAAGATGGTGGATAAATCAATTGTAAAATCTTTTTTACAAGAACTGAAACAGATTATTAAAGTATGGGGTATTTTCTTCTCCAATCGCCCCAAAAATAGTATTCAGAATCTTGCGGACTTAAGTATTACAGCCAAAATGCGTGAAGAAATAATTCTCAATCTAGAAATCGAGGATTATAGCGAAGGTCCTTTAGAGGAAACTCAAGAAGGAGGAACTGAAATGTGGATTTTTGGCAAGACAATTAAAAGCCAGCAAATTTATATTAAGTTGACTATTTCAAAAATCACAGAACAAGCAATTTGCATTTCTTTTCACAAGGCTGAATTCCCTATGGAATTCCCGCTTAAGGATTAAACTAAAAAACAAATGAATTATGAAAAGTCCAATCACAGGTAAGGAAATGACCTTACGAATTGAAAAAAGTATTTTGGAATTTCGAAAAGAAAAATTCGAGTATAATCACAAAAGTTATTATTGTGCAGAAAGTGGAGAATTATTTACAACCACAGAGTTGGATGAATTTAATTTAAATCAGGTTTACAATCAATATAGGGATAAACATAATATTCCTTTTCCCGATCAAATTATTAAATTAAGAAATACGTATGGGTTGTCAGCAAGTATGATGTCAAAAATATTGGGTTTTGGTACTAATAGTTATAGAAATTATGAAAAAGGGGAAGTTCCAAGTTTAGCAAATGCTAATTTGATTAATACGGTATCAAATAGTATTATGAACTTTAAATTATTAGTTGATTTAAACAATGATTTGAATAATGAAGAGAAAACAAAAATCCTTAAAAGAATTGAAGTTGTCATTGAAAATTATCGGGAAAACAAAGATGATAAAAAATACGTAGACATTTTATTTGAAAATAGGTTGCCTGATAATTATACAGGTTATAGAAAACCTGATATGGAAAAGATGTCAAATATGATTTTGTTTTTTGCCGAAAAAATAAATCCTACCGAAACAATGATGAATAAATTATTGTTTTATTCTGATTTTTATAATTATAAGAAAACTGCATATTCAATAAGTGGGTCAAATTATATGGCACATAATTATGGCCCAGTTCCATTAAGATTTGGAGGTATTTTTGATTACGCAGCCAATAAAGATTATATTTTTATGAATGTGGAAGATTATGGAAATGGATATTGGGGTAAATGTTTTTATAAATCTAGTCACAAAGAATTTAATTCAGAATTATTCAGTTCCGAAGAAATAGAGTCTTTAAATAATATTGTAAACACATTCAAAGGTTGCAATGCTACTCAAATAATGGAAAAAAGCCACGAAGAAAAAGCTTGGTTAGAAAATGAAAAGAGCAAAAGTTTAATAGATTATAATTATGCATTTGAATTAATTCACGTTTGACTTTTTTAAATGTTTGCCAATGATTTGATCTTTTTTAATTGATTATATCAAAAGCCAAACGAAATTAGCAAAAATTCTTATAAAGTAAAACAGTCTATTTATAAAAATTCATCTCGTCTAAATACTCCCAAACGTGTTGCGGTAACATGGGCTGCACATTTTTACCTTCTTTAATGGCATTGCGTATAAATGTGGATGACAGCTCCATAATGGGTGCATTTACATGATGAATTTTTTTATGTTTGTCAAATTGTGTTTCATCCCGATAGCTATCGGGATGTTCTGAAACTCTTGGGTACACATAGATACCATGATTTTCAAGAATAAGGGCATAATTTTTCCACTTGTGAAAGCTCTTTAAATTGTCTTCACCCATAATTAAGGCAAATTCATATTGTGGATATTTTTCTTGTAAATGGACTAGTGTGTTTATTGTATAATTGGGTTGTGTCAGGTTAAATTCAATATCACAAGGTTTAATCTTGGTATAATCTTGTGTGGCTCTATATACCATTTCCAGCCGTTGGTAATTGTCAAGCAGACTGCTTTTGGTTTTAAATGGGCTGTGCGGTGTGACTACAAACCAAACCTGGTCTAAATCACTATACTCGGCCATATGGTTGGCAATAACCAAATGCCCAATATGAATAGGGTTAAAGGAACCAAAAAACAATCCAATTTTCATCTTTATGTGTTATGAATTCACAAAATTTCTCACCAACTCTTCAGCTTCTTGAAGCGCTTTATCTAAATGTTGATTTTCAATGATCACATCAAATAAAGGCGCTGTGGCCAATTCTGCTGAGGCTTTGGCAATACGCATATTTATTTTGTCTTCAGTCTCTGTTTTTCGTTTTTTAAGTCTGATTTTAAGCTCGTCAATACTAGGGGGTTTTACAAAAACTGCTAAGGTTTCTTCAGGGTATTTACGCTTAATTCGTAATCCTCCAGACACATCTATATCAAAAATAACGTGTTTACCTTTTGCCCAAATACGTTCCACTTCCGTTTTTAAAGTGCCATAAAAATTATCACGGTATACCTCTTCCCATTCCAGGAATTCGTCATTTTTAATTTTGGTTTTGAATTCTTTTGAAGACAGAAAATAATAATCTTTGCCGTGAACTTCTTCGCCTCGTTTTCCTCTGGATGTGGCAGAAATAGAAAATTCTAAATTTAAATTGTCTATGCCTAACAAATGTCTTACAATAGTTGTTTTTCCTGAACCTGAAGGCGCCGAAAAAACTAGTAATTTTCCTTTTTTTATGATTTCTTTTTTTGTCACGATTTTTTTATTAAGGTCTCGACTGCGCTCGACCTGACATCTTACTTTTTGCTGAAAACTGCTACTGAAAACTGTAAACTAATTAAAGCACGTTCAATAATTGTTCTTTAATTTTTTCAAGCTCATCTTTCATTTGTACTACCAATTGTTGCATGGGTGAATAGTTGCTTTTTGAGCCGATAGTATTTATTTCACGACCCATTTCCTGACTAATAAAACCAAGTTTTTTTCCGTTGGAGTCTTGGGAGCTTATGGATTCAATGAAATAGTTTAAATGGTTTTTTAAACGCACTTTTTCTTCGGTAATATCAAATTTTTCTATGTAATAAACCAGCTCTTGCTCAAAACGGTTTTCATCATATTTTTCTTTTAATTCTTCAACGCCTTTAAGCAAACGCTCACGAACGCCGGTTATACGTTCAGGGTCCATGGCAACTACCTGATCTAACAAATTGCTAATTATAATAACACGATTATTAAAATCCTGCTCAAGCACCTTCCCTTCATCCAATCTATGGTTTATTAAATCTTCAATGGCTGTATTAATTTCATTATTGATAGTATGCCATTCAGTTTCATCAATTTCTTCACGTACTGTATTTAAAGCATCAGGGAAACGAACTGCCATTTTGAGAAGTTCAATGTCATCCCCATCAACTACTTGTCGTAATTGTTCTATATATTGTTTAACAACGGGAGTATTAATTTGTGTTGAAGTGTCTTCAGCAGTTGCTTCTACATATATAGAAAAATCAATTTTACCACGCTCTAATTTATCGGCAAGTACTTTCCTAATGGCGAGTTCTTTTTCTCTATATATAGAAGGCATTCTTGCATTTAAATCCAGGTTTTTACTGTTTAAAGATTTTAGCTCAATGGTTATTTTTTTGGTAGGTAATTGCAAAATGGATTTTCCGTAACCGGTCATTGAATATATCATGTGCTTATAAATAAAGTTGTACAAAGGTAGTTAAAACCTTAGGTTTTGAAAACAGATGATGCGTTCTTTTAGTTTTATAGGAAATGGTGAAAATATTATTTTTTCATCATGTAAACCTGAGTTCGATATAAGCAAGTGTTATAACGCCGGAATATCAATCATATACGTCTTTGCGAAGGAGGCACGACTGAAGCATTCTGTTTATAGATAGTCAGATTGCCACATTTTACTTAAAAAAAGTAAAATTCGCAACGACGGTGTTTTTTAAACTTTTGATTATGAGAAGTATCAGCTTATTCTTATGACGAACTCAGGTTTTAAGGAATTGGGTTTTAATTAGGAAAAAATACTACATGTTAGTTTTTTTAATAGAAAAAGGGAATATATTTACATATACTCCCTTTTCTGGCATAATTTAGGTGTGGGTTATACCTAATTACAATTCAAAATAACGTATAATTTTTGAATTAAAACATGACTTTTGTTAGGTTTTAAAACGTTTATATTATTTGTAAGTAGAAATCTGCCTGAAAAGTCAAATACTATATTCCTCTAAAATTAAGGTAAAACCTCACGTAATTTAATAAATATATGTTTTTATCGAAAAAAATGACATTTAAACTGATTTTTTTAAGTAATTTTATTATATTAGCTATCAGAATTATACAAAGGCTCTTAATTGATGTTGTCTTGACGGATTGATGTCTAAGAGCCTTTAAATTCTTTTATATTTATATTAAAGAATTTTAATCAGTCACTTTTCACCTTTTCATAACACAAATACTACCTTAAGCAGATAGCTTATTTACAAAAATCACAGAAGATTATTTTGGAGATTTTTTTATAAAAAATAAGCAACTACAATATTCGCAAAGGGGAAGTAAATGGATCAATTAAAACTAAACTAATTATTACTTAACTGCATGTATTGTAGTTGCCGACTTCTAAGATACGAAAAATTATTTAAATAAGCAACATAAACAGCTCAAAATTACATACTTATAAGTTAAATATAGAATTGTTACATACCTAAGCATAACACTATATTAAAAATCAGGAGTTTTAAAAACGGCTATAGTCATGACACGTAATCTGCACAGTTTCAATGATGCTTAAATCACATTTACTTAACGTGTGGGGTTACAAAAAATTGATGACGATGACACTATTTACAAAAAACCGTTGTTTACAAATCTGTTTGCTTGCCAACAAGTGTTTTTTATTTTTTTTCAGAAAGATCACAAATTTTTATGTGAACCATCACAAAACGCTGGTTTAGCAGTTTGTTTGCAATTGCATAAATAAGCTGTTTTTGTTTCTTCTGCCACAAACACTTTAGGGGAAAAAGAAGAACCTTTATGGGAGCCATCACAAAATGGTTGATTGTCAGATTCCCCACATGCGCACCAAGCATAAGTTTTGCCAGCTTCTAATTGAACAGGGAGTGGTGTTTTTCCAGCAATAGTCGGTTTTTTCATTTTATTTATTATTTATGTAAAGATAAATATAAGTTTATCAATAGTCAATATGTTAAATGGTGTTTTGTGGCGATTATATTTATAATGCTCATCATAGAATATTTAAGGTTAGTGGATTACATAAGTTGTTTATTGAACTTATTGAAAAAAAACATTTTATTTGTTACTTATTTCACTGAATGTATGAAGCAATAACGTTTTCAGTAAAGATTAATTTTTTATATTAACATGGGTATTAGAGCAAACCCTGAATATAATCATCCATCGTATTAAGAAATCTAAATTTTAAAAAATGGAAAACTGGTATGTCTTATTTACGAAACCACGAAATGAGAAAAAAGTTACTTCTCAGTTAGTGAATTTGGGAATAAAAGCATATTGTCCAATGATTACAACCGTCCATCAATGGTCCGACAGGAAAAAAAAAGTTACAAAACCGTTAATTTCATCTTGTGTATTTATTCAGTCAAAAGAAAGTGATAGAAAAAAGGTGTTCCAAATACCGGGTACGGTTCGCTATCTTTTTTGGTTAGGTAAACCAGCCATTATAAGAAATAGTGAAATTGAAACCTTGCAAAATTGGCTACAAGGAGAATTAATTGATGTGCAACAAGAAAAGTTAGAGCCAGGAGATATTTACACGTTGAAAAAAGGACAATTTGAAGGGCAAAAAGGCATTGTCAATGAAGTTTCCAATAATAGGTTACAATTAATCCTGGTAGAATTGGGTATGAAAATTACCTTACTAAGGAATCAGGAAAATTCACTATAAGTTTTTAAAAATTAAATGGGTGATTGAAAATTGAGCTAAAAATAGTAGAACTACTTGTAAATTTTATGATTATTGTTATTTAGATATTACATTTGGTAAAGTAATTTATTATAAAAATAAATATTACAAATAACATCGAACTAATATTTAAAATTAAAAACGGTTCGTGAATGATTTAAATAAAAATTAAAGAGAATCTTCCAAAATGGGACTTTCAACGGCGGAGCCATAAAAAAAATCAGGGTATTTCCTTTCAAATAAAAGTTAAGGAATCTTTTTTAGCTCAATAGACATATTAAATTCTTTTATTATGATTAAAATAAAATTAATATCATTTACAGCTCTTGTTCTCATGTGTTTTTCTATGCTACAAGCTCAAAACGATTCGCTTGTAAACAAAGAAAAACCAACTGATTATGAAACATTAATGAATTCTAATTACAAGTCTCCTAAACCAGGCAAGGTGGTTCAAACAGAAATAGATACCAAAACAAAAACCAAAAGAAATAGAAAAAGAAGTTATTCAGGTAACTGGGTTGTAGGAGCCGGAATCAATATGGTTGAAGATAGTGGTAACCAACAATTTTCTGATTTTTTTACCCTAAAAAACAAGAATTATGGGGGGGTACCTATTATGGTAAGTGCTGAATACCTTACTAATAATCTGCTTAGTTTTAGTACCACCATTCTATTAAACAAATATCAGGCAGGAAAACCAGTTCAAGGGAATATTATTCAAGATGGGGAGGAGCCTAATTATATGGCCGTTGATTTTGCCGCTAAATTGTTTTTTCGCAAAATTCTTTATAAACACGTGTTTACACCCTATATGACTGCCGGTCCTGGAGTTAGGTTCATTGATGGATATCAAGCTTTAGATCCAACAGATAATCTGGTTGAAATCCCTAAATCAAAAGATGTCACTATAAATGTAGGCTTTGGTGCTTTTTATTGGATAGGACGAACCTGGGGGATTAACTTCAATTATGTTGCAAAAATCTCGGTTAAAGCAGGGTCAAATAAAATCGACAAATCCAATCATCTGGTGCCCTCGTTTGGGATTTTTTATCGCTTTAAAAACGACTGAAAATGTGGTTATTTAATAGAAAATAAAGGTCATCATAACCTTATTCCCAAAAAAAACAGGATACCGTTATAGCTACAACGGATACTCTGGACAATAGTGATAAGCATAGTGGTCTTTCACTAAATCTTCACATACCACAATGTATACAACGGGGCTTTGAAAACTTTTCAGTTCATGTTTTGAAGTACGTAAAATTAGTACAACCATTTTTTCAAAATAGCAGTTTATTAGCTGGTAATTTGCGGTTAATGAAGGGCGTAGTATTGTAAAAAACTAATTCATTGCTAAATAAAACACCAATGATAAAGAACTTAATCATTTTCGGAACACGACCTGAAGCCATTAAGATGGCTCCTTTAGTAAATGAATTTTTAAAAAACAAGAAATTTGAAACAAAGGTTTGCGTAACTGCACAACATAGAGAAATGTTAGACCAAGTATTGGAATTTTTCGATTTACTTTAAAAAAAAGCGTAAAACAATGAAACGAATATTAGTAACTGGTGCTGTTGGTTTATGAAATAATAATATTAAATGTCTTAATAGAAAACCCCTCTTTTTAATTAATGAATTCTACCAAGAGAATAATTATTAACACTTTCTTTCTGTATGGAAAAATGGCAATTACTATTACAGTGGCCTTGTTTTCTACCCGAATAGTTTTAAATGAATTGGGTGTAGTTGATTTTGGAATTTTTAATCTGGTAGCTGGGGTCATTGGGATGCTTTCATTTTTGAATGCTGCAATTTCAGCTTCCACACAACGATATTTATCCTTTTATTTGGGCTCGGGGAAAATCAATAAATTAAAAGCAATTTTTAATTCAAGTATTTTACTTCATTTAGTTATAGGTTTAGTTGTGGTTGTATTGCTTGAAATAGGAGGTGTTTTATTGTTTAATGGGATTTTAGATATACCAGTTATTCGGATTAATACAGCAAAAATAATTTTCCATTTCATAGTAATTAGCACTTTTTTCACAATTAATTCGGTACCTTTTGATGCTGTGATTAATGCTCATGAAAATATGTTATTTGATGCAATAGTGGGCATATTGGAATCATTAGGGAAATTAAGCATCGCCATTTGGTTGATTTATACCGATTATGATAGATTAATTATTTATGGATTATTGTTTGCCATTTTAACCATATTAATTCAGATCGTAAAAGGCACATATTGTTATGTGAAATATGAAGAATGTCATACTAAATTTAAAACATATTTTCAGTGGGTTTTGTTTAAAGATATGTTTTCATTTGCAGGTTGGAATTTGTTTGGAGCCTTGTCCGGTTTAGGCAGAAATCAAGGGTTAGCAATTTTATTTAATTTATTTTATGGAGTTGTTGTTAATGCGGCTTTTGGAATTGCTAACCAAATTAATGGACTGATAAATGTTTTTTCATTAAATATGTTAAAAGCATTAAACCCACAAATAGTTAAAAGTGAAGGAAATGGTGATAGAGTAAGAATGCTTAAACTCTCAATGAAGGCCAGCAAATTCTCATTTTTCCTTATCTCATTTTTTGCTATTCCATTAATATTTGAAATGCCCTATATACTTAAATTGTGGTTAAAAATAATTCCCGATTATACAATTATATTTTCCCAATTAACACTAATTATTACATTAATTAATCAGCTGTCAATTGGTTTGCAAACCGCAGTTCAATCAATAGGTAAGATTAAGCTCTATCAAACTGTTGTTGGTGGTTTTCTCCTTTTAAACCTTCCTATATCTTATTTCTTGTTGAGATTTGGATTTCCCATTTATAGCCCCTTAATTTCAATTATAGTGATAGAAATTTTTGGTTGTTATTTCAGGATATATTTTATGAATAAAATTGGAAAAATGTCAATATTACAATATGTTCAAAAAGTAATATTAAAAATTACATTTCCACTTATTATTCTAACAACAGCGTGTTTTATTCCATATTTATTTATGGGCGATACAGTAATTCGATTTATTACAATTATTATGATTTCGACAATTGTGTACTTGACAAGTATCTTTTTTATGGGTTTAGATAAATCTGAACAAATTTGGGTTAAATCTACATGCATGATATTAAAGGAGAAATTTATAAATCGATACTTTAGACAATAATTTTTTAAAAATTAGATAAAAATAAAATACAAGATTCGTTATATATCAAATTTATATAAACTAATAAAAAATATTAAATAAACAGATTTTATGGGTATTAAATTAGAAGAATTCTGGCTTAATCAAGACATAAACGTTTTTTTTGCTGATGGGAACCAGCAATCATCTTTTAAATATTCTGATGGAGATAAAACAGAAGAACGGATCTATAATATAATAAAAAACGCAAGAGACCTTTCAATATTTTCAGATGAACTAATTGAACAAATTTATGATTGGCCAACTGAGTATCATTTTTCACCATTAAGGCATAATCTTTTAAGGCATTTCGAGTTCAAGAGTACTGATAGAATTCTAGAATTAGGATGTGGATGTGGGGCTATTACCCGACAGCTTGGAGAAACGGGTGCTGCAATAACCGCAATAGAAGGGAGCAAACAAAGAGCAAAATGCGCTTCATCCAGAACTAGAGACTTGCCTAATGTAAATGTTTATTGTTCTGATTTTCAAAAAATATCATTTGATAATCAATTTAATTATGTTACATTAATTGGAGTTCTGGAGTACTCAACTATTTTTTTTTCTGAGGAAGATCCTCTTAAAGCTTGCCTGGAAATTATTAAAAGTGCACTTAAACCTGATGGCAAATTAATCATTGCAATTGAAAATAGGTTAGGCTTAAAATATTTTATGGGATACTCGGAAGACCATGGGGGAGCACCTTTCTCTGGAATTCAAGATTTATATACCAATGAAACTGCGAAAACTCTTGGTAAAGAAGAATTATTAGTTCTTTTAAAACAGTCTAATTTTGAAAATATTAATTTTCAATACCCATTCCCGGATTATAAAATACCAGAAGTGCTGTTTTTTGAAAGCGCTTTCAAATCTGAAAAGTTTTCACCTTCCGATATAATTTGTCAAATGACTTCTCGTGATTATTCAAGAAAAACAATTCCATTATTTTCTGAAAATTTAGTATGGCCAATTATTGACTCAAATAAACTTATTAGTCAACTCTCAAATTCATTTTTAGTAGTAGCAAGCTTAAATAAACAGAAAGAAATTGATGAACAAAAAGTCCTTGGAATTAAATATACAGTTGATAGAAAAATTGAATATAATACTAGGACTGAATTTATAGAAAACGATGAAAACAACATAATTGTTAAAAAGAAAAATATTATCATTTCTTTAGTAAATAACAAAGAAATAAAGCAAGAATTAGTAACTGATGATTATTATCACGGGGTAAATTTAGATGTACAAATCAATAAAGCCATAAAATCTAATAATTTCGCAAAGTTTATTGATAATATCAATTTATGGATTAATTATATTAAAACCAATGCGGTAAAAGAGTATAACAGCGATAATATTTATTACTCAAGAGTTTTACCAAATTATATTGATTGCATTCCGAGAAATTTAATAATTACTCAAGAGGGATTAAAATATATTGATAGGGAATGGGTACTTACAAAAGAATTCACCTTATTTACTTTAATAATGAGATATATCAATATGATTGATCCTGATTTTATTGACCTACATATTAAAGGTCTCAACCAAAACTCGTACGATAAATTATTAAATTATTTAGGAATTCCTTTTAATCATGTTTTATTAAAAGAGGTTGTTGCAGTTCAAGAAATAATTGAACAAACTTTCTCAAAATATCGAAAACAAGATCGAATATTCAATCATAACAGCAAACAGAAAAGAATTATTGCAAAAATATTAAATAAGTTACCATCGAGTGTAAAGGATATGATTGTCAGGGTTAAGCGTGTCTTTGATAACATGTATCTTTAATACAAAAATCAACGTTAAAGGTTAAAAAATGTAGCTGATTAAGTTCGAAAATATGGATAAACTTAATTTATTAATTACGGAAGAAATCTCATCTGGTATTCCGCAAAATCATGAATTTATTAATTTGGAAAATTGTTAACACAATCATATTTTAATCGGTTAATTTCCATATTATGTCTCTTTTTTGGAGTTTATATAATTGTGCCAGGTTATATTGCTATTCCTATGGGGTTTTTTTATCTGACCATGGACCGATTAATACTTATTCTGTTATTATTATATTGGATATTTGGTTTATTGTTTTTAAAACTTGTTCGGAATACGTTGATGAGAAGTTTAAAAGCAAATAAAGCTATTACTTATTTAATTATTTGTTTTTTGTTTTTAAATTTAATAGCTGTATATAATTCCTTGGATTTTGAGACATCTCTTAAACGTTACATTAATTTTTTATTGTATGTAATTTCTTCCTATTTTGTTGTTTTATCAATTCCATTACAAAAAAATCATCTGAAAAAGATTGGTTTTACGTTTTTATTTTCGAGTATTATTTTAATCGCAATTAGTATACTCGAAATAATTAACAAAGAAAATGTTTTTACATATTTTTTACATAATACTAATTTAACGGAATATCAAGAAGCTGATTTACTTTCTAAAATGAGAAGTGATACAAGAAGAATTCAAGCTTCATTTGCAAATCCATTAACTTATGGGCAATTCATAATTATGATAATTCCAATATTATTATTTTTTCGAAAAATAATTTCCAAAAAAAAATGGATTTGGTATGTCACAATATTGAGTCTAGGTGCTTTAACCTTTATGATTAAGTCTAGAGCAGCAACGTTAATTTTATTTTTAATTATATTATATGGTTTATATTATTTTTTTTTCATAACAAAAATCAAATTTTCATCTAAGATATTAGTGTTCTTGCTGTGTTTTCTTTTGGGACTTGTTGTTTTTGACCTAATCAATCATTCCATAGTTGCAGATTTTTTTGGAGGTGAAAGTTTAATGAGTGATGATAATAGGTTACAACAGTTTATTTTGGCCGGACCTCTTATTAGCGAGAATATTTGGTCGGGATATGGTTTTGGTATGGGAGCGGAAGTCCTTGATTATGGGAGTTTAGGTAGGGCAAATGGAACAATTGATAATTATTTTTTAACTATAATTCTGGACTCAGGAATATTAACGTTGATTACTTTCATTATTTTATGCATTACTATTTTTTCAAAATATTTTAAAATTAAAAAACACAACAAATTTCTGCTAGTAGGTTTAATTTTTTTTATAGTCAACCTATTAAGTTTATCAGTAACTGAAATTCATCCAATTTTCTATTTTTTCTTGGCATTGTTATTAAAATTAGATCATAAACTTAAGATATATTATGGTTATAATCCTAGTTAATTATAATGGCTTTAACGATACTAAAGCCTGTTTGGAAAGTATAGCCAAAACCGAAGGTGACTTACCTTTTGTTGTTCTAGTGGATAACGCATCTAATGAAGAAACGGATTTAAATGTATTACATTCTAGCTTTCCCAAACTTCAAATTATTAAAAATAATGTTAACATAGGATTTGGGAAAGCCAACAATATTGGTATTGAGTGGGTTCTAAAAAATTTGAAAACAAATTATATTTTCATCCTTAATAATGATACAGAAATAGAACCAGATACAATCAAGAATTTGATAATTAATTTACCAAATGATCAAGATACCGTTTTAGCAAGTCCTAAGATATTAACTTTTGAAAAACAACCTAGAATATGGTATGGTGGAGGTTTTTTTAATTTTAATAAAATAAGTGTAAATATTAATAAAATAGGACAAAATAATCATGATTTGAAAAGCCAATATGTTGAATTTGCTTCAGGGTGTGCCATGTTTTTTAAAACAAGTTACTTGATGTCAAATTCAGGATTTGATTCTAACTTTTTTATGTATGATGAGGATGTTGAATTATGCCTTAGAATAAAGGCTGATGGAAAGAAAATCTATTTCACCAATGAGTCAATAATTTATCATAAATGTCAAGGCAGTCAAAAAGAGAATGCCAAAAAAGAGATAAATCAATTACATCCCTATAACCCAAATTTAGAATTTTACCTTTCTTTAACGATACCTAATAGATTTTATATAATAGATAAGCACTTTAATTCTTTTGATAAAATTTATAGAAAACTCACACTAACTGGATATTGGCTAGCTAAAGCGATGCAATATCTACTTTATGGTAATTTTAAGGTGTCTTTTTTGACAATTAAATGGATTATAAAAAGTTAAACTCACAACATTCAAAAATAGATTTAAACTTAGAGTTTTTAAATAATAAATATTAAAATCTAAGAATTTATTTTAATCATATGAAAAAACATGTAAATCTAGAAAGCATTAGTATAATTGACCCGGTAGGGGGATATGGCGGCATGGATTATTATGATTATGGTTTGAGTTATGGATTAAGTACTAATAAACTAGAGGTACTATATTTTTCATGTAATAGCACATCATATCGAGATTTTGAAAATGTAACTTTATATACGCCATTTGGAAATATCTGGAAGGTTAATAAATTTAAAAGAGGTTATTACTTTATAAAAGGCTATTTAAATTCATTTATAAAGTCTAAAAAATTAAATAGTGAAGTCTTTCATTTTCATTTTTTTGATCTAGGATTTTTGAACGTAATAGTTCTCGTCTTGGCTTCTTTTTTTAATCAAAAAAAAGTTGTGACACTTCATGATCTTAACCCTTTTTATGGAAGGCCATACAGTTTTTTAGAAAAAATAGCTGTGAAATTAATTGATGGAATTATTGTGCATAATCAAACATCAAAAAAAGAGTTGTTAAAAAAAGGTTTAAAAGTTCATAAAATAGCTATTATACCTCATGGTAATTATTTTCCATTTGTTTCTATGCTCCCTGAGCCAAAAATTGGCAAAGTAATTAATTTGTTGTTTTTTGGACAAATTAAAGAGGTTAAAGGGTTAGACATATTGCTAAAGGCAATGAAAATAGTTGTGAATGAAAACACTATGTTTAAACTTACCATAGCTGGAAAACCTTGGAAAATAGATAGCGGTATTTACGAAAAAATGATTGTGAATTATGGTTTAGATAATTTTGTTGAAAGACAATTTCATTTTATTGAAGATAATGAAGTGGAATTTTTTTTCCAAAAAGCAGATGTCGTAATCTTACCTTATAAGCAAATTTATCAGAGTGGAGTTTTACTGCTAACCCTGTCATACGGTAGAACAGTGATTACATCAGACCTTAAACCATTTAAAGATATTATAACACATAATATAAATGGATTTATATTTGAATCTGAAAATGCAGAAAGTTTGGCAAACTGTATATTAAAATTGAATCAAGAAAATATTTTGAAAACAACGTTAAATTCCAAAGATCTTATAAAAGACAAATTTAACTGGAGTAAAATAGGTTGTGAAACTATAAGATTTTATAAAACTGTATAAAAAAATTCACTGCGTTTTTTTCAAGAGCACTTTTAATTCTAATATGTCATTAATTAATTAATTAAGAATAAAAGAATATAAATAGTACAATTAATGGAAAAATGTTTAAAGAAAAACATTCTTAAAAGCTATAATATTGTTTACAATGGAGATAGTTATAGTTATGAAAAATGTAAGAAATGTGGTTTGGTTATTACAAAGCCATCTATATCTGTAAATATTGACACATATAATACAGGTCATTACAGAGTAAAATCTTACTTTATAATTCCAATGCTTATAAATTTTTTCGACTATTTGTACATTTACGTTATATTACTTAGAAAATCCATAACACCTAAAAGTTATATTTTAGATTTTGGATGTGGTAAAGGTTTTTTTCTATATTTTTTAAAACTATTTAAAAATAAAAATTTATATGGAATCGAAACGGCTAATACAAGGGCAGAATATGCCTCTAACTTAACTAAATTAAATATTTCAAGGGAATATTATTTAACCGGGAAAATAAATGATTTAAAATACGATTGTATAACATTAGTTCATGTTTTAGAACATATTGCAAAGCCATTTGATCTATTAAACGCATTAATTAATGACTGCTTAAATAAAAATGGGGTTATATTTATTGAGGTCCCTAACATAAATTCTATATCATCAAAAATAGGGGGTAATGTTTGGGCTCATTTCACTCCACATTTCCATATAAATCATTTTACATCAAAATCTTTGAGATATCATTGTGAATTGAATAACATTCAATATGAATATGTTGGTAGTTTTTCATTTTATCATGGCGTTATGGGCATGACATCATCTTTATTGTCGATTTTCGGCTATAAAGGAAGCTTATTTGAAGACTTGAAGAATAAAGTGCCACTTGCCATAATTTCGTTTTTATTGTTATTACCTTTTTCTTTAATTTTTGAATTTTTATGTGCATTTATTTTGAAAAAGGGCTCGGTAATCAAATGTGTTATTCAGAAAAATGTTGATAAGTGAAAAAAAATAGCGTAGCTATTATTGGCACCGTAGGTCTTCCAGCCAGATATGGCGGTTTTGAAACCTTTACAGAATATTTAACCAAAAATTTATCCGATGAATTTGATTTTACAGTGTATTGTAGCAGTACCTTTTACAAAAACAAAAAAAGGTGTCATAATGGGGCAGGGCTTAAATATATTCCTTTAAATGCTAATGGTGTACAAAGTATTTTTTATGATATTATATCTATTTTCAATGCCTTATTTTTTGCTGATGTCTTGTTCATCCTGGGAGTATCAGGATGTATCGTATTGCCATTTGTTAAGTTAATATCAAGTAAAACCATTATTGTAAATATTGATGGGTTGGAGTGGAAACGTGAGAAATGGGGTAAGGCAGCAAAATGGTTTTTAAAATATTCAGAGAAATTAGCAGTGAAAAATGCAAACTTTATTGTTTCAGATAATAAAGTTATTCAACAATATGTCAAAGAGAATTATGGTGTGGATAGTGCATTGATAACCTATGGTGCAGACCATGCTAGTAAAGAGGAACTATCTAAAAATGTACTCAAAAAATATCCTTTTTTAAGTGAAAAATACGCATTTAAAGTCTGTAGAATAGAGCCTGAAAATAATATACATATCATATTAGAGGCTTTTTCAGTATATCCAACATTGCCTATTGTTATTGTAGGGAATTGGAACAATAGTAGCTATGGAAAACAATTGAAATTACAGTTTAATCAGTTTAACAATATCCATTTATTAAACCCTATTTATGATCAAAATATACTCAATCAGTTAAGAAGTAATTGTTTTATTTATGTGCATGGTCATAGTGCCGGTGGAACCAACCCATCTCTGATTGAGGCGATGTATCTGGAGCTGCCTATAATTTCTTATGATTCAAATTATAACATGGAAACAACGCATCAAAAGGCAAAGTACTTTCACACGAAAGCAGATCTTATTAAACTCTTAAGTGAGATGAATACAGATGATTTAAAGGTTATTGGTTTTAACCTGAAAGCAATTGCCAACACACATTACATCTGGAGCCATATTGCAGACCAGTATACACTATTATTCAGACATTAATTAGAGTTTTAGTGTTACTTTTGATTCTAAATAATCTTAATTATTCTACATAAAAAAGACCTTAAAAATGCTTAAAGAACTCATGTCCAACCTAACCGTAATAAGTATCCTGACTGTGGTCAATTCGTTTTTGTTGGTATATTTTATGATTACAAGAATTCGCTGGGTCATTCAAAGCCTTGAATTACACGATATGCCCAATGCGCGCAGTTCCCATGGCACGTCTATACCTACCATGGCTGGGGTGGCATTCTTTATAACCCTGATCATGACCCTGTTTTTTATTCAAAATTTTGATACAGAGCATGTAGGTTTAAATATTATTGCGGCCGCTACGCTGGTATCATTAGTGGGCTTAAAAGATGATTTGGTGGTATCTACACCAACCGTAAAATTAACAATGGAAACCTTGGCCATTCTGTTTTTGTTGTTTGGCAGTGGTATGCAGGTGCCATCTCTCTATGGCTTTTTAGGCATAGATACCTTACCGGTAGTAGTGGCATATATAGCTATAATACTGATGCTTTTAAGCATTATTAACGCCTTTAATTTAATTGATGGTATTGATGGGCTGGCATCGGTAATGGCCATTATTATTTTTAGCATATACGCCTTGATTTTTTTTGCCACTGACATGCACTTTTATTTTTTGATTTGCCTAAGCTTAATAGGGATGCTGTTCGCCTATTTAATTTATAATTTTTCTGGCACCAAAAAAATATTTATGGGTGATACAGGCTCCCTTTTTATTGGGTTTTGTATAGGGCTGTTTACTTTAAAATTTCTGACCATGGATCCCAATCTGTTAAGTCATCTTAGCTTTAAACCTGAAAACAAATTGATTGTTATGGCGGGTGTTTTATGCATTCCTATTTTTGATTTATTTCGTGTTATTGGGGTACGTTTATATAACCGTAAAAATCTCTGGCATCCCGATCGAAATCATGTGCACCATATTTTAATTGATACAGGGTTGTCACATTATAAGGCCACCATGTTGCTGGGACTTTCAAATGGTATATTAGTCATCGTTATCATCTGGCTCTCAACATTGTTTAACAGCTATATCATGACTCTGGTTCTAGGGGTATTATTTATACTATTCACAGGCCTTTTTTATATTATTAAAAAACGCCTTCCCCAGGAAAAATTAAAAGAATAAATTCATTATAAAATAAAATCAGATGATACAACAACTCGATAATAATTACAAAATCAAGCATATCATGCAACTAAAGCTCTTGTCTATTTTAGCTTCAGCCCTACTGTTTATGGGATGTGTGTCCAATAAAAAAATGATATATTTTCAGGAATCAGAACAGATTAAACTGAATCAAACGCTTTTGAATTTTGAACCTGAAATACAACCAGGTGATTTAATAACCATACTTGTGTCTGCTAATGACCCGTTATCAGCACAAACTTTTAACCTGTATGAAACAACTTCAGTCACAGCCACGCCTATACTCTTGCCCTATCTGGTTAATAGTGAGGGAACAATAAATTTCCCGGTACTGGGTAAGCTTAAAGTGACGGGATTTACTACGCAGCAAATTGGCGATCAGGTAACAGAAGCCCTGACACCCTATTTGGTGGCACCCATAGTCAACGTGAGGTTAACCAATTTTAAAATAACCGTTATTGGTGAAGTAAAAACACCAGGCACTTATACCATACCAAACGAACGTATTACCATTGTTGAAGCACTGGGGCTGGCAGGGGATTTAACCATTCAGGCTAAGAGAAAGTCCATCCTATTAATACGTGAACAAAATGGGAAACGAGACTTTGTTACGATTGATTTAACGAATAAGGAAGTATTCAATTCACCTTATTATTATCTGGCTCAAAATGATGTTATTTATGTTGAGCCTAACAAAACAAAAATCAATTCCTCGGCTGTAGGTACAGGATCGGGCATTCTAATATCATCCATATCTGTACTAATTTCATTAATAGCCATTCTTTCCAAATAAAAATATTTTATTATGCAAAATGAGAACCCATTAAATTATGTGTTTATTGATGATGAAAAACCCATTAACTATCGTGAATTATTTGAAAAATACACCTACCACTGGAAGTGGTTTGTTCTTGGAATAGTGGTGGCTTTGGCAGCGGCATTTGTTTATCTCAGATATACGCCCCAACAGTATAGCGTTACCACCACCATTTTAATTGAGGATGAAAATAGCGGCGGTTTGCCTTCAGAGCTTTCGGCATTTGAGGACCTGGGGCTTTTTGGGAGCACAAAAAAGAAGGTGGAAACAGAAATTGGCCTGCTTAAATCGCGTACACTCATGGAACGAGCGGTTCAGACCTTAGGCATTAATGCCACCTACTTTACAAAAGGCAGAGTGGGTGAAGTTGAGTTTTATAAAAATAAAGCGCCTATAAATATCCGTTTTGAGTCAAAAGATTCCTTGTTTCACAGCGTGGATACCGTATTTACCATACAGACCGTTTCTGCAACCCATTTTGTGATAAAAAACAGTAACGGTACACCAGAGGGCCAATATAAATTTGAAGACGTTATAAACACAGATTTTGGAGACATTTCTGTAATTTCAACTGGAAATACGACGGTCAATAAGGATGATGAAATCCATGTAAAAATACTTCCTTTAAAAGAAGTTGCAGAACAATTAAGTGAAGATTTAAAGGTGGAGTTAAAGTATAAAAATGCCGGCTTGATTGAGTTAAGCATAAATACCAATGTAAAACAGAAAGGCATGGATTTGTTAGATGAATTGGTACGGCAGTATAATAATGATGCGGTTGAAGATAAAAGTGTGATAGGTAAGAACACCAATACTTTCATTAATGAACGGATGCGTGTTATTGAAGAAGATTTATTGAGTGCCGATACCGGTGTAGAAAAGTTTAAAACAAGTAACAAATTAACCGATATAACCTCTGAGGCCACCTTGGCTTTAGAAAGTAATTCTGATTTGGAAAAAAAGATTTTAGAATTAAACACCCAATTAAAACTAACAGATTATGTAATTGCCTATGTTGCCAAGAACGCCAATGAGCTTATTCCAGCCAATTTAGGATTAAGTGACGGGGCAGTCAATTCAAACACGCAACGTTTCAATGAACTCTTGCTGGAACGGAACCGCATTTTACAAGGTTCAAAATCACAACATCCTTTAATCATTAATTTAGATAATCAGTTAAGCCAGCTTCGAAGAAGTATTTCTGAAGGGCTGAAAAATTTGAAATCATCCTTACAGATTTCTTTAAGGGATGCCGTTAATGAAGAACAAAAAATGAGTTCAAAAATCACATCGGTTCCCAGACAGGAACGTGAGTACAGGGATATTCAGCGTCAACAACAAATTATAGAAACCTTGTATTTGTATTTATTGCAAAAGCGTGAAGAAAATTCCATTGCATTGGCAATAACCGTCCCTAATGCCAAAGTGATTGATATGGCCGACGGCAGCAATATACCGGTTAGTCCCAAAAAACCTGTAGTGTATCTGGTTGGGATCATGTTGGGAGGCCTTATACCGTTTATGATACTCTATATCTTATTTTTATTTGATAATAAAATTCATTCAAGTAAAGATGTGGAAGCTGTAGTAAAAGCACCTATTATAGGCGAAATACCCCATTCAAAATCAAAACAGAACATTGTGGTCAATGAAAAGGACAGAGACCATATCGCTGAATCATTTAGAATGCTGCGAACCAATATTTATTTTATGTTGTCTCATATTAAACAGGATTCCAAAACCATATTTGTTACCTCTACAGTTGGGGCAGAAGGCAAAACATTTGTGTCATTAAACCTGGCAACGGCACTGGCATTATCTTCTAAAAAAGTATTACTTATAGGTGCTGATGTTAGAAAGCCAAAACTTAATGAGTATTTAGGTGTTGACATTTCGCAAGGATTGACGCATTTTTTAGTGAATGACAGTCTAAACATTAAGGATATGATCAAGCATTATCCGGAAGGTAATTTTGACTTATTGGGTTCTGGTATTGTGCCACCTAACCCTTCAGAATTATTAATGAATGGTCGTTTTGATGACGTAATGGCATATGCAAGAGCTAATTACGATTTTACCATTGTTGATACGGCTCCTGTTAAAATGGTTACGGACACGTTATTGTTAAGTCAGCATGCCGATTTAAGTTTATATGTTATTCGTACAGGTGTTTTGGATAAAAGGCTGCTTGAAATTCCTGAAAAAATTTATAGTGAAAAACGATTATCAAATATGGCGATTGTTTTAAATGATGTCAATGTAGAAAAAGTCCATGGTTACGGATATGGTTATGGATATGGAGAAGAAGGATCCAAAAAACCATGGTGGAAAAGAATTATTAGTAACTAATGGCTGTAAAGTAATTGAAACTATTTCAAAAGATTAAAAACTTTACTAATCAGGCGTTGATAGAAAACGAAAAAGAGGCTGTCTAAAAAGTATATATTAACTGTCATTACGAGAAATTATTATTTCGAAGTAATCTGTAAATCAATAACTTGCAGTTTACAGATTGCTTCTCCCGATAGCTATCGGGACTC